>Ga0134128_10000085_pt1 | contig 125765 bp, 112 predicted proteins | sample KB31754_FD_96462 | JGI IMG/M metagenome (GOLD analysis project Ga0134128, IMG submission 96462) | Terrestrial soil microbial communities with excess Nitrogen fertilizer from Kellogg Biological Station, Michigan, USA - KB3-175-4 | ecosystem: Environmental > Terrestrial > Soil > Unclassified ... | reverse complement strand
TCTCCAGTTGGAATGGTGAATATTTTAGGCCCTTCGCCTTCCAGGATCGCGCAAAACATTGGGCCGCCTAATAGCTTTGTCATTTTCTCGTCTTTTCCTCTATGCATTTCCGATCAAGTCGGACTTGCGATACGTTGCACCTGGCGCAGCCCCGTCGATTACCTCGATGGTGATGCCGCTTTTCTTGTTTGGATACAGCCGGCCGCGCAATTCTGCTTCCCTTGATACAAGGCGCTCGAACTCTTCGCGCGCACTGTTGCGAGCGGCTTTCGCAGCTTCGTATTCTGCACCGGTCTGCCGATAAGCGGCCTCAGCCGCTTCCAGACGTGCCGTAAGGTCATCCTTCAGCCGTTGCCATGCGTCTAACTCTTCGGCCGTCGGATACGTAGACGGGGATGGGTAGTTCATCATGTGATTCGAGTAGTCGGTCTGAATGGCCTTCATGCGATTCATGGCCTTGAGGTACAGGCCAGAGGGATCGCCGTACCGATTGGCCTCTTCGCGCGCCCGCTGCAGATTCTCCTTTGCTGCCCTGCACTCGCTCACGGCCGTTTGGTGCTCGGCCTCCAGTCTGTTAAATCGCTCCGTTGCGATTTCCTTCTGTTTTAACTGGAGTAGCGCCGCTTCAACGTCGAGCTGCGCTTGCGCGGCTTGCAAGTCTGTTTCCCGCGTGATCGTGCTCACTGGTCCGCCTTTCTGAGCATGAGTCCGCTCACCGGATCGCGGTCCCCCGGGACCTCCGGCAAATCGACCGCGGTAGCCAATGTTAGCGGCGCGTCCAACGGTTCCATTGAAGGAATCGGAGCGGGCTGCCCGGCTCCCGGTATTGCCGAGGCGTCCTGCATTTGCCTCAATTGATCGTCTATTCCTCTGTCCTGCATGTTTTCTCCTTTCGATTTCGTCGAAATACCCTGGAACGCCTGTTCTCCAGGCGGAATCCAGATTGATTGATTACTGTAGGTTGCCGTCGCAGATTTCCTTTTCTTTGGGTGATTCTTGGGGGACTGGCCCGTCAAGAAAGACCTCAGCCAGATTGCGCAACCCGTCGCAACCGAAGTTCGTTACGACGGCGCGCGCCAGTGTTGCGCGTGCGGTCGGATCGTCTGGGTTGTTGGTCGCGGCAACGAGCATGTCCAACAACTTCGCGTCATCGCCCTGGAGTAACTGCCCTTCCAGCGCTTCCAACCTTGTGCGAATGCTTTTTATACCCATATCGTTCGTGACTCTCCTTTCAGTAAGCTGGCGACACTTGCGCAAGGTTCGACTTTATGCGCGAGTCCAGTTCATCGCGGATCTCTTGCCGCGCTAACTTCGCGATCGTGTACGCATCTGCACCAGGTTGAGTGACGTTGACAATTACATCCCCCATGGTTATGGAGCGCTCGTCATGTGTGACCTGCGGCGCTTGCGGCGCTATCGGCCGATCCATCTGCGCAATGGCTGCCGACCAATCGCGATTCATGAACGACAAGGGATCTCCGCCGGCCGCTTCCCACTTCGCAAGCGTTGGCGTTACGACATGCGACCAATCCGGCGCAAAATTCGTGTTCAGCCAAACAGGTGAGGTGAGAGACTTCGGGCCAAACAGGTACGCCGATGGCGTAGGGGGTACATCGCGGCTTGTCGCACTACCAGATGGCGGTGCGAGAAGCTGCTCGAACTCGTGCATGAGTTGCAGCACGCGCGGGACATATTGCTGAGTTTCCGGCGGCAGTTTGGAGAGGTCGCCGTGCGCGTTGTCAACTCGCTTCGTCCCTGCGTTGTAGGCTTCGATCGCCGCGTAAATGCTGCCGTGGTACTGCTTCAAAAGCTCGGCGAGGTTACGCACCCCGCCGTCGATGTTTTGCAGCACGTTGAGCGGGTCCACTCCAAGGGAACTAGCGGTCTTCGGCATCAACTGCATGATGCCGATGGCACCCTTGGGGCTCACTGCGTTCTGATCGAAACCGGATTCAGCTTTCGCCACAGCGAGCGCGAGCGCGGGGTCAACGCTCCATGTGAGTGCGGAGCTTTCGATCAGTCTCTGAATATCAGTCAACGTAGGGGCTCGGCGCGCGACGTGCGGCGCCACGCTGTGGACCTGGGCGGCGTGATCCGGAACAGGAACGGCTACAGGCGCTGGTAGCGGAGGAGGAGACGCTAACGGAGGGCCGCTCACTGGCGGGACCATGGGATGCGCGATCACGTCGTCGACCTGCTGTCTCTTTGATGTGCCTGTACCACGGACCATCCCGAGAATCATCTGTGCCGTGTAGTCACCGTAGATTTTTCTGCTTTTGGCCTGCTCCTCAGCCGAAGGTGCGTCGAGCAGTTCGCTGGAGAAAAGGCCCCCTAAGAGGCTGGAGCTAACCCCGCGCACGAGCGTCGAGAGCAGAGGGCTGCTCTTCTGGAACTCGCGCATTTCTGCGCGCGCGTCCGCCGGCACCAGCCAGTCGTAAACACTCTGGACCGCACTCCCTAACTTGCCCGTCGGCACAGCCACGGCCGCCGCGTACTTTTGCGCCATCGGGCTGGCTGCCACCTTCCCGAAGACCGCTTCGGCTTTTTGAAAGAATCCGGAGTTCTGCGCCGCTTTCTCCATCTCTGTAAACTTGTGGATCAGATTGTCGGCGACGAGTTCACCAGCCATCCCGAAGTGCGCAATCCCCGTCTCGGCGTGAGCAATCCACTCCACCGCGGCCGTGAGGGCGTGCTCCGTCTTACTCATCGCGCCGGCGAACTTTTCCCAACTGAACGTGGCGCCCTCGATCGATTTGTCGCCGGAGATGATGCCGACAGCCGTTGAGTAAGCCGCGCCGAATGCCTGCGCGGCCTCGCCCGTGGCCCCGAGCATTGACCAGGTGTCTTTCAGGACCGGTATTGCTGCGGAAGAAAGGGTATTTGATAACTGCGGAAGTCCTCCTTCGAAGTCTTGCTCCCAGCGCGTGAGTTTATCGAGTTTCTCCTGCCGATCCTTGCCGGGTACCAGTTTGTCGAAAAGATCCGAGGCGAACTGCATGCCTAAAAACTTCGCGTCGATTCCAAGGAGCGCGAATTGTTGGCGGAAGTCGCGAACCGACTTCATGTTTTTTTCGAAGCCGGGGCCGAGTTGTTCCGTCATGTGGTCAATGTGCTGACTCATTTCGCCCGCGCGGGCGCGGAGTTCGGGATCCCAGACAATTTGCTCCATTGAAGCGCCCAGCGACTTGGTAACCATATCGAGCTTGCGGGCCTGCTCTGTGCTCATGAGCATCTGCATTCCCATCAAGCGGTAGCCCTGGTCGGCCATGGCGACCTTATCAACCATCCCGAGAATTCCGGCCGAGACAGTGGTGAAACCACCAACTATGGCCCCCTGCGCTTCCAGTAGCTTGCGCGCGATGCCGAACGTGTGCGTTTCGACGGCCTTCTCCGCAGTGGCAAGAACGCCCTGCATTTTGCGTAAGGAATTTTCGTCTGTGGAAAATCCAATGGACACCAAGTACTCTTCGAGAATGTTCATAAATTGCCTTTCCCTCCGCCAAACCTCGGACCATCTGCCTGCACAGCGGAGTTATCGTCTTTGAAAATCAGTGGCTTATCTCTGCATCCTTTGGGAATTCCGTGGGTACTAGCCCTCATCTCCGCTCCGCCGTCTGGTTCAGTTTTTCGAGTTGCGCGATTCGTTCAGCGAAGTCCAGTTGCTCGACACCGCGGAGCAGGAGGTCTATCGCGTGCCGCGCGGCGAGTACTCGGTCTGAGCCTTTGGCCGTCCCGTCGTTCGCGATCGCGTGCAACGTCCGCACGCAGTCACCGGCCGCGGCGTGCAGCCCGGTGATGGTGCGCTCCAGCAGTTCCGAGCGTGCATCGCGAAAGCGCCGCTGAAACGCTTCCTTCTGTCGAATGCGAAGCCCTGTACTCCGGCCGATGCCGGCGGCCTTGCACGCTTCCCCGAAGCCCTTGCCGGCGAGAAGCGCGGCGAGAAATTCATCTTCGCGTGCGGTGCCCTGCTTCACTGTGCGCCGCGGCGATTCATCACGCTGCATTCTTGGCCCTCCGTTCATCTTCCCGGGCCCGGTCCTTCGCCTTCAGAGCCAAGCCGCGGGCGCAACTGCAGCGCTTCGCCCCGGTTTCCACCACAATCCACAATTCGCCACGGCAAACGTTGCATCCGTCGGGTAGGGTCTGGTGTTCCGCGCGGACCTCGCCGGCCAAGTCCACCAGGTTTGCTACCTTCGGCGCCGCAGTCTGAGTGTTGAGCCATTTCGCGATCATGGCTTGCGCGTGGTCGTGGTTCTTTGCGAGGGCATGCAGACGCTCAATCAACAGCTTTCTTACCTCTGCATCGGCGGGAAAGAAGTCTAGCCCGCTACACAGCCGGATATATCCAGCACAGGTCTGGCAATTCGATTTACCGTGTTCCATTTCCGATGGCCTCCCATTCTGCGTCAATGCCTGCCTGACGCGCGTTCGTCGCGCGCTTACTTTCCCTGCCGTATCTCGCCCAACTTTCCATCACGGCGGGCGCGGTCCGCAGGAACAGAGCAGGCGATAGTTGATCTTTGGTTTCTTCTGCCGCGCGCTCAATCGCTGCTGCGAATTCACTGTCCCCGGGTGTTTCGATCACTGGGTTATCGACAGAGGCGAAAGCCGCCGCGCACGCTTCGACGATGCGCGTCACGATTACGACGTCAGCGGTTGCAAAGCGCCGCCGAACGGCCGCCGCCGAGAGGGGAAAGTCTCCGAATTGAATCGGCGCTCCTGGAGGCGCTGTGCGGTCGTTCGATGTACTTCCCTTCGGTTCTATTCCCTGTAGTTCTATTCCCTGTAGCGCCACTATTGCGGGAGAATCTGCCGATGCGTCAGGAGAATCTGCCGACGTAGTGGGAGAATCTGCCGATGATGCGGCGGGTTGTTGATTTGCAACGACTTCTTCGAGCCATCCGATTTCCAGAAGCCGCGGGATCGCTTCATGGAAGACGTCGGCTGGTAACCGGGACATTCTGCCAAGACTCCGGCAGATACCGGCGAGTGTTGGGGGGATGCCGGCCGGTAGGATGCCACGCGTGCTCTGTTTGCTCGCTGCCTCGACGATGGCATACCACGCGCCCAGGTGCGCGGCGCCGTTCTCGTGGTCAACTAAGGCCACGTAGCCTTCGCCGCAGGTCTTGTTTGGTATCGCGACCCAATCGAGGCGCTTGAGCTTGCGGCTTGCGGCGTTTTCAAAATGCTTGTCCCAATCGCGAATCCGGAGCATAGGGCCTCATCGCGATTCCAGCGCTGGGATAACGGACTGCTCCAAAATCTTCGCGATGGTCTCTGGTCGGATTCGAACAGAAGATTTTGAGCCGGCGCCGAGTTTCAGGTACTCAATCTCGCGCCGCCAAATCCACTGTCGTAGCGTTTTGGGCTTCAGCCCGAGCTGCGCAGCGGCCTCTTGAACCGTCAGTAGTGCGCCTGCCTGCGAAATGTTCAATGCGTTGCCTTTCATAAGTTCCTCCTTGATCGGAGCGCGCGCTGCGCGCTCCCATTGGTTTTTCACTACTTCCACCTGCGCCGCGCCCCACTGGGCCACGGTGACGGGTCACCCTTGCTATCGAGCTCCCGGCAGTTTCAGCCGGTGCCTGCTTCACCGGCAGGTCCGCGCTGTATCCGCTATTCAGTTTTCAAAGACCAGAAGTGCAGTTGAATCCAACTTTACATTACATGTAATGAAATTGCAAGAAAAGAAATTGCAATTAGTGTAATTACGGGATATGCTAGGGCCATGGCTAAAAAAGTTACTGCGAGAAAGTCCGAGGTAGGTAACCCGCCGCGCAATGCTCTGGGAATGACCGCGAGCGAGACGCTGATTTCGTTGCGGAAAGCCTTGAATATGACTCAGCAGGCGTTCGCCTCTGAAATGAAAACCGCGGTCACCACCGTCGCGCGATGGGAAACGAACAACCCGCCGCCACGCGGTGCGGCCCTGCTGCGTTTCGCCGAGGTTGCGGAAATACATAACCTCAAAGGCCTGCCGGAGCAGTTCCACTTACTCTATGCCATGGAAATGATGGCCCCTCTCAAAATAAAGCAACTGGTCGTAGCTGGGCCAAGCGGCCGCGGGTATGTTCTTGCAAAGTTCGACAACAGGCGGGAGATGTCGGCCGCATCGGAGTTCCTTAAGCGATCGGCCGGCCACCTTGAGCAAATCGCAAAAGAGTCGTCGAAGGGATAACCACAATGTCTGTCTACCGGCCAAAATTCCGCGATCCGAAAACGAAGGAGCTTCGCGAGTCGTCCGTGTACTGGCTGGAATTCCAGTTTCACGGTCAGCGGATCCGCGAGTCTACCGAGCAAACCTCTATTACGCGCGCCCGAGAGGTTGAGAGAAAGCGCCAGCAGGAGCTCCGAGAGGGAACCGGCGGTATACGAAAAAAAGAGCGTGCACCGATGATCTCCGCCGCTTATGCCGATTGGATGCAGGCGAAGCAGGTCAAGTGGTCGCCGCGCATGTACGGCATTGCGGAAAACTCATGGAAGCATCTGTGCCCTATCTTCGGCAAGCGCCTTGTGGTCGACGTCGAGCCGCGCGACATTCGCCGGTACCAGCAGGCGCGCACGGCCGCGGGCGCGTCCAACCGAACCGTCAACATCGAAGTGGATTGCTTGCGCGCCGTCCTGAAGCGCCACGGCGCGTGGGAAAGGATTAGGCCAGGCGTCGAGACGCTGCCCGAACGTGACGACGTTGGGCACGCCCTTAGCCAGGCGGAAGAGATTGTTCTCCTTGCCGAGTGCGGCAACTCCAGGAGCCGGCTTCTACTGCCCTTCGTGGTGCTCGCAATTGAAACCGCCGCACGTTACGGCACTGTTCGCCGGCTTCAGTGGCGCAACGTTGATTTCGCCCACCGGTGCCTCACGTTCGGGAAGGATAAAACCAGAGCTGGCTCGAACCGCACGGTACCGCTTACGCCCCGTGCCCTCGAAACTCTCACATTCTGGGCCCAGCAGTTTCCGGAGCGACGGCCAGAGCATTTCGTCTTTCCGTATGAGAGGTGCGGGACCGCGGGCGCCGAGGGCACTTTCGGTTTCACTGGAGCGTCCGTCTATGACACAGACCCCACGCGACCCACGGGAAGCATAAAGAAGGCTTGGGAGCAGGCGCGGATGCGAACGCAGCGCCATTGTCCAGAGTGTCACGGCGGCCGCCTTGAGCAGTCAGAGTGCAGCTACGCGTGCACGGCATGCGGATGGACGGTAGCGGAACTGCCGCGGGCCCTCTCAAAGCTACGCCTGCACGATTTGCGGCATAGCGGCGTTTCGCGCATGATCAATGCTCGAGTCCCGCTGCCCATAATCGCCAAGATCGTAGGATGGAGCCCGGGGACTCTCGCGAAGATGAGCGCCAGGTATGGCCACTTCTCAGTTGAAGAGATGCGCTCCGCGCTCGATTCAATCGGCCGCGATGTAGAACGTTTCAGTGAGTCCCCCAAGAATTCCCCAAAGTGGCCCACCGAGAAATCGAGCGGCATTCAGTAAGTATTTTGTTTTGTTGGTGGGCGGTCGCGGGCTCGAACCGCGGACCTTCTGGGTGTAAACCAGACGCTCTAACCGACTGAGCTAACCGCCCCCGCGGACTCTCTTATTCTATCGCTTTGTGACACAATCGAACGGATGCGATTTCAATTTGTGGCTGCGCTTGCGGTGGCAGCGGCGGTATCATCGGCGCAAATTCCGGTAAACGGCCGCCGCGTGCAGCGCCTTCTGATTCACAATGCGACCGTGATTGATGGCAACGGCACGCCGGCGAGCGGGCCGAAGGACATCCTGGTGGAGAACGGCGTCATCGCTCGCGTGATTCCGCTCGACCCGGTTTCCGTCGGCCGCGGCGGGCGAACGGCGGTGCAGGCCGATGCCGTCATCGACGCCACCGGCAAGTACGTGCTGCCCGGGCTGATCAATGCGCACGCGCACCTGCAGGAGGAGCGCGGAGGCAAGCCGCAGCCCATCGAATACGAGTTGAACATCTGGCTGGCATGCGGCATCACGACGGTCCGCGACGTCGGCAGCGATACGCGGCGCGCGCTCGAGCTCCGCCGGCAGAGCGCGGAAGGGCAGATCGCCGCGCCGCGCATCTTCGTTTACCCGATGTTCGGGCGGCCGGACACGCCGGAGCAAGCTCGGGCGCATGTGCGCGAGTTGAAGGCGATGGGCGCCGACGGCATCAAGATTCTGGGCATAGACCGCGACACGATGCAGGCCATGGAAGCCGAAGCACACGAACTCGGGCTGCGCATCGCCCACCACGCGGGGGTCGAAGAGACCAATGCCTGGGACGACATTAAGTTCGGCACCACGAGCATCGAACATTGGTACGGCATTCCGGACGCGGCGCTCGCCGACGGCGTCCAGCATTTCCCAGCGAGCTACAACTACAACAACGAGACGGACCGGTTTCGGTATGCGGGCCACCTATGGCGTGAGGCCGATCCGGCGCGTCTGACGAAGGTGCTCGAAAGCATGGTGAAGGCGAATGTGGCGTGGGATCCGACCCTCGACATTTACGAAGCGAGCCGCGACTTGCAGCGCGCGCAGAATCAGCCCTGGTTCGCCGAGTACCTTCATCCGACGCTCGAAGAATATTTCCGGCCGAATGCGGCGAATCATGGATCGTATTCTTTGAACTGGAGCAGCACGGATGAGACCTACTGGAAGGAGAATTACCGGCTCTGGATGGCGGCGCTGCGGCAGTTCGACGCCCTGGGCGGATTGATCGGCGTGGGAGACGATGCCGGATTTATTTATCAGATGTACGGCTTCGGATTGATTCGTTCCATGGAATTGCATCAAGAGGCGGGCTTCGATCCGATTCGCATCATTCAGCAGGCCACGGGGAATAACGCGAAGATCCTGGGGCAGGAGAATAAGCTCGGTCGCGTGCGCGCGGGGTGGGCCGCCGATTTGATCGTCGTGAACGGGAATCCGCTGGAGAATCTGAAGGTGCTGTATCCCGGCGGCGCGTCCGGCGGCGTGGAGTGGACGATCAAGGACGGCATTCCGTATCACGCTCCGGAGTTAATGGCGAAGGTGAAGGAAATGGTCGCGGCCGCCCGGAAGGGGGCGCGGTAGGGGTCGGGAAGTGAGACATTGGCGCGTCGCGATGCATGCGCCTTTCGAAATACCTCCGGCTGTTGTTCTCGTCGCGCTCCATTCGCCTTTCGATACACCGTTTGCCGCTCCCTAACGGTCGCGGCTCCGTTAGCAGAATCAGCTACATACGGAGCCGTGACCGTAAGGGAGCGGTAAAAGGTGCCGGAGATGCGAGTGCGTTTGAATGTTTTTCACAACCCCGTGAGGGAGCGGTAAACGGTGCCGGGGATACTCACAGCGGCGCCCCTTCGTGGATCTCGTCTGTGCCTCGGCGGACCACTTTGTCGCCGGGGCGGAGTGCTCCGCTGACTTGTACATTGTCGCCATCGGCCGGCCCTTTTTTTACGTCCACCCACTCGGCCTTTCCGTTATTGTCGCGGATTACGAACGTGCGCTCCGTGGTGGTCACCACCGCCGTCCGCGGCACGAATAGCGCGTCGTGGCTGCTGCGGACCGGCCAAATGATCTGCGGGAACATGCCCGGAGCGAGCGATCCGTCGCGATTCACGAAATCCAACTCCAAGGGCATGGTCCGCGTCTTGGTATCGAGCGCGTGCGCCACTCGCGCGACGGTCCCGGTGAACGTGCGCTCCGGAAATGCGGGGACGTGAAACACGACTGACGCTCCGCGCGGCAGCACTCCGGCATCTTCTTCCGGCACCGGCACGACGATTCGCAGGCGAGAGACCTGTTGAATGACGAGCAGCACGGGGTCGGGTCCGGGACCGACGAGCGCTCCGGGGTGGACCAGCCGGTCGGTCACCACGCCATCGAACGGCGCGGTGATCTTCAGGTAGGCTTGCAGGTCCTTCTGCGCCTGTGCGGCGCTCTGCGCGGCGGCGACTGCCTGGCGCCGCGATCGCACAAGCGCTTCGGCGGCTTCGACTTGTTTTTGCGCCTGCACGACTTCGTTCCCGGCGATGGCGCCTTCCGTTTGGGCCGCCTTCTGTAAGCGGTCGAGTGTCGCCTGGGCGGCAGCGAGTTGCGCTTCAGCCTGAATGCGGTCGGCATCGGCCGCCTGCACGCCGGACTCCGCCTGCGCGATTCGCGCGTTCATTTCGGGCGCGCTGAGCTCGGCCAGCAGCTCGCCCTGTTTCACGATGCTGCCGCGGTCCACGAGCATGCGCTCGACATAGCCGGAGACCCTGGCGTGCAGCGCCACCATGAGATACGGCTGAATCTCTCCGGGGATTTCAACTGTGCGGGCGACGGGCTTGGCCACCACCGCAACCAGCTTGGAGGATTGCGCGAAGGCGGCCGGCAGCAGGGCAAATAGAAAGAGTTTACTGGACATCGTAGTAATGGCTCGCCGGGTCCATCGGATTGAGCGATGGCGATACGGCGGGAGCCTTCCTTTGCAAAATTGCGTAAAACGCGGGGAGCACGGTGAGCGTGGTGAAGGTGGCCGCGATCAATCCGCCGATCACGGCGCGGCCCAGGGGCGCGGTCTGCGCTCCGCCTTCGGTAAAGCCGATGGCCATTGGCGCCATGCCGCAGATCATCGCAGCGGCCGTCATGAGGATGGCGCGAAGGCGCGAACCGGCGGCATCGCGGGCAGCTTCGAGCGCCGGAGCGCCTTCATGCCGCGCGCGCTCGGCGAAGGTGACCAGCAGAATCGAATTCGCCACCGCGATGCCGATTGCCATGATCGCTCCCATGAACGACTCGATGTTCAACGTGGTGCCGGTCGCGATGAGCATCAGCAGCACGCCTGCCAGCACGGCGGGAATCGTAAGCACGATCGCCAGCGCGAGGCGGAAGGATTGGAAATTCGCGGCGAGTAGCAGGAAGATCACGACGATTGCGAGGATGAGTCCCGTGCGCAGACTGGCGATTGTGGATTCGAGCGCCGGCAACTCGCCGCGCAGACGAACAGTGACGCCTTCGGGCGGAGCGCCCGCGGCGCCGATTGCGCGATTGAGTTGCGGCGCCGCGAGCCCGAGGGCGATATCGTGAATATTCGCCGTGAGGCTGACCACGCGTTGACCGTTGAAGCGCTCGATCATTCCCGGCATGGAGCCCGTCTGCAGCGTGGCGATATCGTCGAGCTGCGGCGTGGGGCGGCCGTCGCGCATCACCGGAAGGCTGCCGACCGCCTCCAGGCTCTGTATACGGTTTTGCGGAATCTGTACCTGAATCTGGAACGCGTTGCCGCTCGCCGGGTCGCGCCAGTAGTTCGGGGCGGTAAATCGCGAAGAAGAAGTGGCGGGCACCACGGACTGGACCACATCATTCATGGTCAGACCGAACTGGCCGGCGCGCGCGCGGTTGATGTTGATATCGAGCGTGGGATAGTTGAGCTCCTGGGCGACCTGGAGGTCGCGGAGAAAATTCAAATGAGCGAGTTGCGCCTGCACCTTTCGCGCGTACGCCGCGTTGTCTTGCAGGTTAACGCCCATGATCGCGACTTCGATCGGCGTCGGCGAGCCGAAGCTCATCACCTGGCTGACAATGTCGCCGGCTTCGAAAGAGACCTGGCTGCCGGGCAGTTCGCGAGCGAAATCGGCGCGCAGCTTTTCACGCAGCGGCTCGCCGCGCAGAGCGTCAGGCTTCAGGGAGAACTGGATGACAGCTTCCTGCGGACCAGTGGTGAACAGGTGGATCAGGTTGACGGGATAGCTGGAGGGCTGTATGCCCATGAAGTCGCTGGTGATCGCGACTTTGCCGGCTCCGGCGTCGCGATTGATGATATCGAGCGCGTGAAGCACGATGCGTTCCGTCTGTTCGATCCGCGTGCCTACCGGTGCGCGCAGCCGCAGCCGGTAGAGCAGCGATGCGGTGTCGGGAAAAATTTCCGTGCCGATGCCCGGCAGCAGCAAGTAAACGCCGGCGAGCGACGCGGCCAGCCAGAGAAGGGCTAGCGGCCAGCGCATTTTCAGCGCGCCCGAAACATAACGATGGTAGGTGCGTCGAAGCAGGCCGCGCTCTTCCCCCTGGTGCGCATTCTTCATCAGCCACGTCGAAAAGACAGGCACCAGGCTGCTGGAGAGCAGGTAGGATGCGATCATCGCGAAGCCCACGGCGAGCGAAAGCGGAACGAAAAGCTGGCGGCCCACGCCCGTCATGAGGAAGGAAGGCACAAACACCGCGAGAATGCACAGCATGGAGAGCAGCCGCGCGATGGCGGTCCGGCTGCAGGCTTCCAGCACGGCGCGCGCGCGTGAAACACCGGGCAGCATACGTGTGTGTATGTTCTCGATTTCGACCGTGGCTTCGTCCACCAGTACGCCGACCGCGAGTGCGAGTCCGCCGAGCGTCATGATGTTGATGGTTTGGCCGGTGATCCACAGCAGCACCACCGCGGCCAGAAGCGCGAACGGAATATTGGCGACCACAATGAGCGCGCTACGCCAGTCGCGAAGGAAGAGCAGCACCATCAGGCCGGTGAGTACGGCGCCGAGAAGGCCTTCCATGACGAGCCCGCGCAGCGAGTTAGCGACCACGGGAGATTGATCGAACTCCAGGCGCACATCGATGTCATCGGGAATGATTTTCTTGAAATCGGGTAGCGCGGCTTTTACACGATTGATGACGTCCAGTGTGGAGGCGTCGGCGCGCTTCGTAACCGGGATATAAACGGTGCGGCGTCCATTCACGTGGGCGTACGCGGTGACGAGGTCCGTGCCGTTTTCGACGGTGCCGATGTCGCGCAGGTACACGGTGGTGCCCGAAACGGGGCGGATGGGCGCGGCGAGCAGGTCGGCGAGATTCCCGCCGAGCGACGCGTTGGTGCGCGCAATGCGTTCGATGCTGCCCGTCCACATGTTGCCCGAGGGGACGACGACCGAGGCTTTGTTCACGGCTTCGATCGCCTCGACCGGAGAGATGCCGTACTGACGGAGCTTGTCGGGATCGAGCGTCACCACAATGGTGCGCTGGCTGCCTCCGAACGGTGGCGGCGCGGAGACTCCGGGCAATGTCGCAAAGAGCGGGCGCACGCGATTCAGCGCGAGATCCTGCATCTCGCCGAGGTTGCGCGTTTGGCTGCTGAAGACGAGCTGGCCGATGGCAACGCTGCCCGCGTCGAATCGCGTGATGAATGGCTCCACGGTGCCTGGCGGCATGAATGCACGGGCGCGGTTCACGTACCCGACTGTCTGGGCCATGGCTTGCGCCATGTCCGTGCCCTGGTGAAACACCAGCCGCATGAGCGAGGCGCCCTGTATGCTTTTGCTTTCGACGTGATCGATGCCCGTGATGTAGAGGAAGTGATACTCGTAGTAATACGTGAGGTAGCCTTCCATCTGCGCGGGGTCCATACCGCCGTACGGTTGCGCGACATAGATGGCCGGGTCGCCGACCTGCGGGAAGATATCGACCGGCATGCGCTCAATCGCGAGGATGGAACAGAGCGCCACCGCCAGAATCGCGACCACCACGGTGATCGGCCGCGTGAGTGCGGCGAGTACCAGTTTCACCGCTCCACCTCCGCGACGAACGGGCGTATGTCGCCGGCGGCAGTGGCGATGGCCAGCAGGGATCGCCAGATGTTCAGCCGCGCAAGCGCATCGTCAATTTCAGACTGCGTCACCAGGCGTTGCGCTTCGGCCACCTCTTCCAGGTTGCCGAGGCCGGATTGGTAGCGCGCGGTGGCCTGCCGCAGCGCGTCGCGGGCGGCCGTGAGTTCCGCCGGCACATTGGCTGCGACGGCGCGCGCTCCGTGCAGCGCGGCCACTGCTTCGTTCCACTGCGCCTTCAAGTCGACTGCAATCTGGCGCGCGCGAGCCTGCTCGGCGCGCACGAGGGCCGATTGCTGCGCCTCGCGCTCGCGCAAGGCAAATTTGTCCGTAACAGGGAATGTCACGGTGAGTCCCAGGCCGTAGTTCTGCGTGTTGGGCGCGAGTCCGTTCACGCCGCCGAGATTGACGCCGCTTACTTCCGCGCCCGTGCCGCGGGCGTACGCCGCGCCTTGCAGATAGAACCGCGGGAAGTAGCTTCGCTCCAGCGCGTGCAGTTCGGCGCGCGCCGCTTCGATGGCGGCGTTCTGTTCCGCGGCGAGCGGGTTGGCAGCGGGGTCGGCAGGCGGTGGCGTTTCGCCGGGAGGCGTGCGGAGCAGTCCCGGTGCGGCGATCGCCAGCGCGGCCGGGTCGGTGGCGGTGAACCGAGCCAGCGCCGCGCGGGCGGATTCCACGGCTTGCTGCGCCTGCGCGAGTTGGGTGCGGGCAGCCGCCGCTTCCGCTGCGGCGCGGGATTGGTCGGCTCCCGGGCGAAGCTCGGCGCGGACTTGCGCGGTCACGAGGCGTACGGTTGTGTCCGCCTGGTCGACTCCGGCCTGCGCGGCGCGCACGGTCTCCTGCGCCGCTGCGAGCGTGAGATAAGCTCCGGCCGCGGAGGCGGCGATTTCGAACTGCGTCCGCTTCAACGCCGCCTGTTGCCGGCTCTGCTGTGCGGCCGCCGCGGCAACATTCGCGGCGCGCTGCCCGAAATCGAAAGGCTCCCACGTCACCAGGCCGCCGATCGCGCTGCCCCAAGCCGAGCCCAGATTGTTGCTGCCGATCACCGGACCACTCATGGAAGGGATAACGGACTGCGGCAGCAGCATGCCGAATACATTGTTGCGAGTTGCGCGATTGATTTGCGCAAGAGTATCGATGCGCGGCAGGTAAGCGGTCCGCGCGATGCGTATGCCGGCGGCCGCCGCGTCGATCTCGGCCTGCGATACCTGGATCGACGGATAGTTGCGGAGCGCCGCGTCCACCGTCTGCGAAAGTGTGAGCGGCTGGCCGCGGAGCGCGGCTGCGGCGATGACAAAACTGTAAAACTTTCGCACGTTCATTCGCCTTCGATGAGCTCCCGAAACAACTCGCGGACCTTTTCCCGGGCTGCGAGCAGCGCGCGTTTTCCGGCGGGAGTCGCGCGATAGACTTTGCGGCGGGAGCGGCCGTTGCGCTTCTCCACGCCTCGCAGGTAACCCTTCTTCTCCAGGCTGTGAAGCAGTGGATAAAGGGTTCCGGGGCTGATCCGATATCCGTGGCGGGCAAGCTCTTCGGCCATGCCGAGTCCGAAAATCGGCTCGGACGCGGCGTGATGCAACACGTGCAAACGGATCAGGCCTGAGTACAGGTCCCGTTCTGTATCGAGGTTCGTAATCGACATCCGATAATGTTTTTCAGTGTACGCCCGCCTCCGCTTTTACTGCAACTACTCTGTGCGCGCAGGTACAATATAAAGCACATGCCGTCTGAGGGACTGGGAATTTTTGCAAAGAATGAAAAGCTGCTGGCAGCACTGATGGAATCGGCCGCTCAGGCGATTCTCAGTGTCGATCGCACGGGCCGGATTGTGCTCGTGAACCGCCGGACAGAGGAGATGTTCGGCTATACGCGCGACGAATTGCTCGGCAGCCGGATGGAGGTCCTGCTCCCCATGGACCAGCGGGCAGGGCACGCCGCGCATCGCGACCGGTACTTCGTCGCCCCGCACGCGCGCCCGATGGGCATCGGCATGGAGCTGGCCGGACGCCGCAAAGACGGGCAGGAGTTTCCGGTGGAGGTGAGTCTCAGCTACGTGGAGATGGAAGAGGGAGTCTTCGCCATCGCGTTCGTCAGCGATACCAGCCAGCGGAAACAACTGGAAGATCAGCTCATGCATGCGCAGAAGATGGAGGCGGTGGGCCGCCTGGCCGGTGGCGTGGCGCATGACTTCAACAACATGCTCACCGTCATCTCCGGGTACAACCGCATGATTCTGGATGAGCTCTCCGCGCTGGACCCTCTCCGCGGCTATGCCGAAGAGATTCTCAAAGCGGCGGACCGCGCCGGCGCGCTCACCAATCAACTGCTGGCGTTCAGCCGCCGCCAGATCATGAAGCCGCGCGTGATGAACCTCAATGCCACGCTCGCCGGAACGGAGAAAATGCTGCAGCGGCTGATCGGCGAGGATATCGAATTGAAGCTGGTGCTGAGCTCCGATACGGGCAACATCAAAGCGGACCCGAACGCGGTGGAGCAGGCCATCGTCAACCTGGCGGTGAACGCGCGCGACGCCATGCCGCTGGGCGGCCGTCTCACTGTGGAGACCGGCAATGTGGAACTCGACGAAAATTACGCCAAGAGCCACATGGGAGTGACGCCCGGCGAGTTCGTGATGATCGCCGTCAGCGATACCGGCGTCGGTATGGATGCCGCGACGAAGCGCCGCATTTTCGAGCCGTTTTTCACCACCAAGGAAAAGGGCAAGGGCACCGGACTTGGGCTCGCGACCGTTTACGGCATCGTCAAGCAAACCGGTGGCGACATTTGGGTTTACAGCGAACCGGGGCAGGGAACCACGTTCAAGCTATATTTTCCGCGAGTGCATTCGACCGCGGGCGAATCCCCCGAGGGCGGAGAATCCAGCGAGGACGAGAGCGGCCCCAGCGCTACCCTGCTGCTGGTGGAAGATGAGCAGTCGGTCCGCGACCTCACCGTGAAGATGCTGCAGCGCCTCGGATATCGGGTTCTGGTGGCCGCCGGCGGCGCGGAGGCCGTCGAAATCAGCCGGTCTTACGCGGGCACGATCGCGTTGCTGGTGACGGACGTGGTGATGCCAGGCATGAGTGGCCGCCAGGTGGCGGATGCGTTGCAGGCGGCACGGCCCGATCTGAAGGTGCTCTACCTTTCCGGATATACCGAGGATACGGTGGTGCATCACGGAGTGCTCGACGCAGGCGTGGAGTTTCTGCCGAAGCCGTTCAGCAGGGAAGCTCTGGGGAAAAAGATTCGGTCGGTATTGGGCGAATAGGCGGCGCCGCGCCTTACGCCAGTTTCGCTCCGCAGTAGCTGCAAAAGGGAGCTTCCGCAGCTTGCTTCAATCCGCGCCCGCACGCCGGGCAATAGCGGCTCGGCGCGGCGGCCTTCTTGACGAAAAACCAGGCAACCGCAATGACGGCGCAGCCCATGGTCAACATCATCGTGAGCACGATGAGTTCGGGTAAGCCTAATCCAACCATTCTCACGCGCTCAGTCTAGCGCAACGCAAATGGCGCGGCCACCGTGGCCTAATCCAGCGCCTCTTCCACTTTTTCGGGGAGCGGGCCCGCCATGTCACGAAGCTTTTCGTAGAGTTCGTCGTAGAGCTGAGCGTACGCTTCCAGCGCTTCATCCTTTTTTCGCGGCGTGGCGAACGTGCGCCGCATCTGGCGCACCGCGACCAGCAACAGTTTCAGTTCATCGTCGTTGAAGCCGAAAGCTCGGGCCATGTCTCCCCCAGTCGATAAATCCGCCGTGCGTTTTCGCCGAGCAGCAGTTCGCGCGACTCCATACTTTGCGCGCCGATGCACTGCGTAAAACCCGCGAGCGTCGTTTTCCAGATCCGATCGGGCAGGCAGTTCGGCCATGCGCTCCCGAACATCACCCGATGCGGCCCAAACGTCCTAAGGGCGAGCTGAATCTGCGCGCGGTGTGCCGTGTCGAGCAGCCCGATCGCTTTGATAGAGACTTGCGGATGCGCCGCCAGAGCCTGGAAGCCGTCCGGCCAGCCATGCTCCGCCAGCACGATTTCTAAACCGGGCGCCGCGTCCACAAGCTTCGGAACCAGCCCGAGCTGGTCGCCCCGCAGATCCACATCGAGTGCCAAGCCGCGGCGTGCCACTGCGGCAAGATCACGAGGTTCAGGCAACCCGCTCGCCAGATCGAGCGACACCGCCCGCAGCTTCGGATGCTGCAACTCGCGGCGCTCCCAATCGATCGCGAAACCCTGAATCATCGGATGCGCGGCCGGCGCGGGATCCTGCCCCGGCTGCACGATCCAGAACGAGCCCTCGAAGCGGTTGCGCTCCAGGATCGGCGCGAGGTGCTCGATCGGATGAGCGGACGTGAGGTAGTGATGGGAATCGATGCGCATGGGCCGTGCGCAAACTAGAAGATAAAGCTCAGCCCGCCGCGGAAACACCTGGGATTTTCGACCAGCAGAATCGTCTGGCCGTCGGCGGTGCCGATGGGAAGATAGCCTTGCGCCAGCAGATTGCGAAGGTCCGCGGTGGCTTCCACTCGCTTGCCGAGCCCGGGAATCGGCTGCCGGATCATGAGATTGAAGCCCGGCATGGGGCGATACGCTTGCGTGCTGTACAGGTTGCCAGGCATTGCCCAGCGCTGGTCGCCGGTCCACTGGTAGCTCGCGATGAGATGCGTGCCGGTCCAGGGACTGGTCGCGGCAACTTTCGCGGTCACAGCGTTGCGGCGCCCGGCGCGGATCATGGAGCGGAGCTCATCGGGGGAGTTGCTGACCAGTTGCCGGTCGGCCGTAGTGAGCGCCCCGCCTGAACCGGCAATTACCGTAGCGCTCAGGTATGCGCCCAGAGATTGAGTGAGTGCGCCCGTGAACCCCGTGCTGCCGAAGGTGCCGATATTGAAGATCGAGTTGCCGGAGAACAGGTCGGGAAGCACATCCGTACCGCCGAAGAAGCCACCCGGGGCAACCATGGAGAGCGCCAGATTGCTGACATGCTCGCGGTAGGTGGTCACCTTGACCGCGCGTGAGCCCATCTTGTGGGTGAAGGCCAGCTCGTATTCGGTGCCTCGTTGGATCTGCGGCTTACCGCCTGCCAGGGACATGCGCGGGAAAAGGCCGAGGGTGCTGAGATCATGCTGCAGATCGGCTTCATCGGCGGGACCCGCGTCCGCGCTCAGGTTCGGGCGTGCGTTGCCGGAACTGTAGGCCATTTCGAGCGTGGAGTTCCTGGAAAGGTCATACCGCAGCCGTGCGTACGGACTGTAGTAATTGATGTGCTCCATGAACGACACCATGTCCAAGGAAAAGCCGTACTGCAGGGTCACGTTATCGGCGAGCTGCTTGTGATCGTCGAAGCTGGCGGACATGGTCCGCAGCATCGGCAGCGCGTCGCCGGCCAAATCCGCACTCACGTGCACCGGCATGATGAGCTGGCGCATGGTGAGAGAGATTTCCGGATTTCCGCCCATCAGGTTGTGGCTGAAACTCGTGCGGAATGCAGCCGCGGGCGCCCCCGACGCCGAGCCATAGCCGAAGTTGCCGCTCACTTGCAGCAGGCTCTTTCCGGCGACGCTGGTGGCGACCGCGAACGCAGTGCCCATATCCGCTTCAGTGGCGATTCCGGCGAGCAGAGTGCCTTCCCCCGCGGAGAGCCTCACCAAGCCATGAGTATCGGAGAACAGCGGGTTCGGTTCAGCCAGCGTGCTGGCCGTATCCAGCGTCGAGGCGTCCACAGTAGAGCCGTCCTCGACGAAACGGAGCACCGGACGCGTGGTGGACGAACTGCGCAGCACCCACTTCCAGTCATCGGACATAATGCCGCCCGCATCGCTGGTGGGATAGGAAAGCTGAATCGTACTGAACAGGGTACTGAGGCTGACGCTCAGCATAGACCGCATTCCGGGCTGCACCAGGATGTCGCGCTTGATCACCGGAACGTAGGTGGCCAGGCTGACCTTGATGGAATAGATATTCGGCAGCAAGCCGAGCAGCTTGAACTGCCCTCGATCATCGGTGAGGACGCGGCCGATCAGCCGTTCCTGCTTATTGAAGATCTGTACCGCGGCGCCCATCTGCGGAATGCCGCTGGAGTTTTTGACGATGCCGGTGAGTGCCCCCGTCATTTGAACGGGTTGGATGGCCATGACGGCGGACGGAGCAGCCAGACAAGCTAACCCTAGCGTGAGGGAAGCGAACGTCTTGTGCGTCTTCGTCTTAAACATCCAAATGACGCTCTGGCAAGCGCGCGGGGCCGGACCCTGCCCCACACTGGTTAGGTTACCGTAAAATCGGCAGTCAAGGGGAGCACTTGATTACGATTTTTATCTGTAACTTTGACCTTTAGCGTGTAGTGACCCGGCGCGAGCGAGTTCAGCGGGAGCAGCTTTTCGACCGTTACCTGGCTGGTGGACGCGTCCGGAATCTGTGCGATTTGCTCCGTAAACTCGGGGAAAACCATTTCTCCGGAGCCCTTTTTCACAACTTCGTAGGAGATTTCGCCGGCCGGCTTATGGGTGGTCTCATCAGGCCCTAAATTATAGAGCTTGAAGTAGATGCCCATCTTTTCGTCGCGCTTGAAGCTATCGTCCATGCGCGGCCGGACTTTGGAATCGCCGATCACGAACTGGCCTGCGCCGATGCTCTTCGGCGGTACCTTTTCAATCAGATCGGCCAGGACCAGCGAACTCGGCGTGACCTTGTCGGCGTCGATGCGCGGCACGGTCAGGGCCTGCTCGTAGTGGTTCAGGTTTCCGCCCACCACGTCTTTCACGATCACGCGCAGCCGGTAAGTGCCGGGCGCGAGCGGAACTGTCTTTTGATAGATAGACTTACGGGCGGCGTACTGTTGCAGCATCTGCGGCGGGCTGTCCACCGTGACCTCTTCTTCGAAGGTGCTCACGATGCGCCGGGTCATGCTCGTGATGCTGCCCTGTATGTGGACAATGGCTTTCTGGACGCCATCTTTCGCCGTGAACTGCAGGTCCTTATTATCAAACTGGACGGTGACGTTCGTGAGGACACTGGCGCCGGTGAGCGGGAAAAAGTCCGTGCGGATGCGCAGCGGCAGAATGTTGTAGCTGATGCGGCTGGTGACGTCGGCTTCGAGATCCTTATATTTGATCTCGGGCGGCCGCTGCAGCTTCGCGAACTGCTCCAGGCGGTTGAACTCGTTCATGCTTTCCGGCTGACCGCCGAATGGAGTGCCCAGGTGCGTGCCGTCGGTATTGTTGAAACGCTGCGTCTTATCGGACAGGCCGAGCTGTTCCATCATGGTGAGACCGGCGCCGGGGACGTAGAGCAGCGCGTCCTTTTCGCTCGGGTCCATGGTCATGCGGAACTCGCCCGACATGGTGGGGTCCACAAATTCGATGATGACGTTGTTGCCGATTCCCTCGATATAGCGATAGCGCCACTGCTGGAACGGGAAGGTGGATGTTTCGCCGCCGCCTTCTTCCGGGGGCCGTTCATAGAAACCGCCCGAGGAGTGGTCTTCGATTTCGTCCGGCGGACCATACGTAATATAGATGCGGCCGCGATCTGTCTTCCAGCCCGGAATGCCCGACGCGAAGTGCTCATTGGCGTAGGCGATACGGCGGTAGTGCTCTTCCTTGTATTCGTTCTCGATGGTGTCCGGCGTGGGGTCGCGGCGGAGCCAGAATTGTTCGATGAACTGCTCGCGCTCTTCGTCCGTCTGGAGGCGCTTGAAAGCGGCGCGCTCTTCATCGGTGATGATGTAGGAGACGTCCTCGCTCAGCCACTTGCGGTAAGGAGTCTCGAGCTCTTTGCGGAGCTTGGCATCCTTCGCCTTTTTCTGTTTTTCGGTGAGAGGCTTGGCGTTGGTCTCACGTTGAGGAGGCTTCGGCACATCGGTTTGTTGTGCCGCGAATACCCCGACAATGACGGAAAGTGATACGCAAACAAAGGAAAGGCGTGTAGCAGTCATACGGCTCACCGCTTTCAAACAGGCTGGATTGAATCGGCTGACATCCATTTTAGATCCTTATATTTGGCGCGGTCAATCCGTGAAGTGCAGGCACACTGTGAGTGGGGCGCGGGAAACCGGTTCACAGAAGATTTCAGAATAATTTCTCTCTATTATCAACCATTTGGCGAATTTGTGCAACGGCGCCTGTGCCGCCCGTTGCTACCGTGAAGGTGAGAGAGGGTTTCCCGCCCCACTTCTGCCCGGCAGTTTTCCTACTTCTTCCCGTTTAAAACCTCACCCGCTCCGCTAGAGGGCGCTCCTATCTGAACGGAATCCTCTCTCAAATCAGATAATTTTGACTTTTGGTCTGAAAGCGGCTAGTCCTAGAGGGTGCCTGCGGGAAGATGGCAGTTCGAGATAGGGACGATTCGATGCGCTGTGCTCACCGACGGCTACTTCTCCTACAGCGCCCGCGAGTTCTTCCCCGACGCACCGGCCGCGGACCTGCTGCGGGCGGGAATCGGCGAGCGCATCGTCTGCCCGTGCACCTGCCTGCTGGTGCAGACCGGCACCCGCACGATTCTGGTGGACACGGGAGCCGGTCCCGGTGCCCCGACTGCCGGAGCGATTCTGCCGCGGCTCGCCGTGGAGGGAGTTCGCGCCGAAGACATCGATATCGTGATGCTGACGCACGCGCACAGCGATCACATTGGCGGAGCGCTCGATGAAAGCGGACGGCCCGTGTTCCGGCGAGCGCGGCACATCATTTCCGAGATCGAAGCCGAGCACAACCGGCGCGCCATGTGGCCGTTCGGACGGATGATCGACGCGATCGACGGCGAAACGGAGATCGCCCCGGGAGTGCGCGCGATACCCGCAGCCGGCCACACGGCGGGTCACATGGCAGTGATGATCGGGTCAAACGGCGAGAGACTGCTGAACCTGGGAGATGCGGCATCGCATCCTCTGCATCTGAAAAATCCTCACTGGAAGAACGGGTTCGATTGGGAAAGCGAAACGGGCGTGAAGACGAGAAGGCGGCTGATGGAGCGGGCGGAGAAAGAAAAAGCCCGCGTGATGGCGTTCCACTTCCCGTTTCCGAGCGCGGGTCGCGTGACGGCGAAGGAAGAAGGCTGGGAGTGGAAGCCCGGCTGGTGAACGGCCACGCCGCGCGCGACTGGGATTGCGAAAATATCGAATGCTTTTTGCCGTTCAAACGCACTCGCATCCGCACCGTTTGCCGCTTTCTTACGCGGTTGTGAAAAATATCGAATTGCTTTTTCTCGCATTCAAATGCACTCCGATCTCCGGCACCTGGCCCGTGTGTACTTGATTCTCCTAACGGAGCCGCGACCGTTAGGAAGCGGTAAAAGGTGTATCGAAAGGCGAATGAAGCGCCACGAGAACGACAGCCGGATTTTTCCCAAGCCCCTAAGGGAGCGGTAAAAGGTGCATCGAAAGGCGAATCGAGTGCGACGAGAGCGGCAACCGGTCTGGAGACCGGTCGCTACCAGCGCGGCAGCACTCGTTCCCAATTGGGATCGACATGCTTTCTCATTTCCGCGACATCGTCTCTCTTGCGGAACGGAATCTTGTTATAGCGCTCGCGCCCTCTCGCCAACTGATCGTAATCCAAATCCACGCCCAGCCCCGGCTTGTTCGGGATCTCCACACAGCCGTCGACAAAGCGGATTCTTCCCCCGGACACCACTTCGTCCGTCTCAGTCTGCCACGGGTAATGTGTGTCGCAGGCGTAGGTCAGGTTCGGGCAAGCCGCGGCGGCATGGGTCATCGCCATCAGGCTCACTCCCAGATGACTGTTGGAGTGCATCGAGAGTCCCATTCCCAGCACGCTCGTCAACTGCGAAAGATGCTGCATGTTCCGCATGCCGCCCCAATAGTGCGGGTCGGACAGCACGATCTGCACGGCATCCAACTCCTTCGCTCGCGGAACATCGGCGAAGCAAGTGACCGCCACGTTGCTCGCCTGCGGCGTATCGTTGCCTTCTGCGATTAATCTGCGCCGTACTTCGCCCATGCCTTCGAGCGTCGCGCAGGGGTCTTCCAGGTAACCGCCCGCCGATAGCTCCTCTTTCAACTCCCTGCCGACGCGCACACTCGTCTCGATGCTCCACGCGCAGTTCGGGTCTATGCGCAAGGGATACGCGCCGCCGAATTCCTGGCGGAGTGCCTGTATGCTCGCGATTTCCTCATCCGGCGGCAGGACGCCGCCCTTCAGCTTGATCTCGCGGAAGCCGTACTTGCGGACCATTTGCCGGCATTCCCGGACGCACGCCTGCGCGTCCAGCACTTCGCCGTATTCGTCCTCGCGGGCATCTGCGCCGACACCGCCCCCTCCGGCATGCTTGTAGAAAAGATAGGCCGAGAAACTGACGCGATCCCGCACGCGCCCGCCGATGACGTCGCAAACCGGCCGGCCAACGGCTTTGCCGATGGCATCGAGGCACGCAATTTCGATCGCCGCGAAGGTCCGGGTATGCCGGTCTAGCGGATTCTCGCCCGGAACCAGGTATGTTTGCGTACGGCCGCCCGGAGCGGATTCCATCTGCTGCGACGCCTCATCCGTCAGGTCGCGATACAGCCCGGCAAGCTGGAACGGGTCCATGCCTTCAACGCGATGCCGAACGCTCTCGAGGCCGGCAAGCGGTCCATCGCCGCCGTACGTTTCGCTGATGCCGGTGAGTCCGGAGTCGGTTTTCAGCTCGACGATGGTGCGCAGCGCGAACGGCGCATGCAGGCCATATGAGCTGCGCAGGGGCGGATCGGCGATGGCAATCGGGTGGAGTATGAGCTCAGTAATTCGCATGGCCAGTTAATTGCTCTACTCACGTGTGGAGAGAGGATAAAAACGATGGATGCCTTCGTGATTGGCGCAACGCTGGTGGGCAGTTTCGCTGGAGCCTTTGTACTGCAAAAGGTGGCTCTCGAAGGTCTCTTCCGGTTGATGGATTCCGGACGCCGCGCGCGCCAGTAGGTGCGCGGCGCGCTTATTTGCGCGAGCCGCGTCCCGGGTTCCGCAGCTTGGATTGCCGCGCTTTGATCTTCTTCCGCTTGGGTTTGCTGATCACAAAGGTGCCGCTTCCCAGATACTCTGCTTTATACAGTTTGTCGTCCGCCAAAAGAATTCTCCTGATGCTAAGGGTGTTTTGAAGGTTCCATTGTAGCGCGCATGTATCCTGAAAGTATGAGGGTTGTGCGCAGGGTAGTACCGCTGGCGGCGATGCTGTGGGCGGCGGTTGCTGCTTCGGCTTCGCAGGCGGACCAGAAAGCGAATCTGTGTGGGCAGGTTCCCACAATCGCGTCAGAGTTGACACAGATTTCCGGGTTGCCGCTGAAACACCCCGTCCCCTGCGACTTCATTACCAAGGATAAGGTCAAAGAGTTCCTCGAAAAGCGCGTCAAAGAGGAAACCAAGCCCGACGAGGTTCGTGCCGAGGAACTGGTCCTCAAGAAATTTGGCTTCGTTCCGCAGGATTTCAACCTCGCTACGAGCACGGTGGACCTTCTGACCGAGCAGGCGGCTGCCTTCTACGATTACAACCGCAAGAAGCTCTTCATCACCGAAACCAAGTCCACCGATCCCCTCGAGCCTGTGCTCGCGCACGAGCTGGCGCACGCCCTGGCCGATCAAAGTTTCAACCTCGCAAAATATATCAAGCAAGGTCGTAAGAGTGACGATGGGTCGTCCGCCCGTCTGGCCGTAATGGAGGGTCAGGCGACCTGGCTGATGAGCGAGTATATGGCGCGCCGCAACGGTCAGAGCCTGCGGGAATCGCCCGAACTCGCCAAAGCCATGAGCAACATGAGCGAGACCGGTGGCGAACAGTTCCCCGTCTATGACAAAAGCCCGCTATACCTGCGAGTGACCCTGATCTTTCCGTACACCAAAGGGCTGCTGTTCCAGAACGCGGTGGTGCAGCGCTACGGCAACGAGGGCTTCGCGATGGTCTTCCGCCACGCGCCCGTTTCCACCCAGCAGATTATTCATCCGGACAAGTATTTCGCGGATGTGAAGCCTACGGACCCGCCGCTGCCCGATCCGAAGCTGCCGCATTCCTATAAGGGGCTGATCGGGGGCTCGTTCGGCGAACTGGAGCACGGCATTCTGCTGGACGACGCGGTGGGCAAGGAGCAGTCCGCGGAAATCTCGCCACACTGGCGGGGCTGCAGCTTTGAACTGCGAGAGGACAAGAAAGCCGGGCGCGACGTGTTGCTATACGCTTCGGATTGGGACAGCGAGGCCAGCGCACAGCAGTTCTTCGCGGCCTACCGCAAGATGCTGGCGAAGAAGTGGAAGTCGCTGAAGGTCGCATCCGAGTCTGCAAGCGAAGTGACAGGCGCCGGAGATGACGGCCGCTTTGTGCTGAGCCTCTCAGGCACGCGGGTCACCAGCGTGGAAGGGCTTGACCCTGCGATAGACTGAACGTATGTTCAAGGGTCGCGCAACCGTTCTCGCCGCATTGCTGCTCGCGCTGGCCGGCACTCTCGCCGCGCAAACCGTGCCGCGAAAGGCGGACGAATTCGTCATCACGACGCCCGGAGGCAAGCAGCTTCTGCTTTCGAGCTATCGCGGGAAAGTGGTGGTGCTGGCGTCCATCCTGACCACGTGCCCGCATTGCCAGCATACGGTTCAGTTGTTGACGCCGCTGCAGAATGAGCTCGGGCCGAAGGGGCTCCAGGTGCTTGCCTGCGCTGTGCAGGAGGCTGCCGACCTCGCCGTGCCGCTGTTTGTCAAAACGTACAATCCGCCTTTCCCCGTCGGTTGGAACATGGATGGCTCCGCGGTGCTGAACCTCTATCAGTACGGCCGCAACAACATCCCGCACATGCCGATGCTGATGTTTATCGACCGGCAGGGAATTATCCGCGAACAGCACGAAGGCGCCGACGAGAAGTACTTCGGCGACCCGCAGCAGGCGCAGAACCTACGCAATTCCATCGAGGCGCTGTTGAAGCCGCCGGCCAGGACCGCTCCGAAGACCGCGAAGAAGACCCACTAGCCGCCTATCTGTTTCAGCACGGCATCGAGCGCCGACGCATCGGCGACACTGCCCTGCGCCATGCGCGCGTTTCCACCGCCGCGTCCGCCCGCCTGCGTGACCGCGGCTTTGACGAGCTTCCCCGCATCCACACCCGCATCCTCGCTGGCCGCCAGGAGCACGGATGGCGGATCGCTGAGCGCGGCGATGAACACGGCTTTCGATTGCGCGGTGAAGTTTTGCGCGATCGCCCGCAGATCCTCCAGGTTGCCGCGTTCGGCGCGTCGCACCACGCGGCGCATGCCGTCGCCGCCCGGTGCGGTGGTCGCATAAAGCTCTTTGCCCTGGAACGCGGCGAGATCGAGTTCGAGCTTGCGCCGGGCCTTCTCGGCAGCCTTCGCCGTCTCGATCTGGCCCGCCAGCATCGCGGGAACTTCGTCCAGCGAGACGGAGAACATCTGTGCAGCTTTGCTCAGCGCTTCGTAATCGGCATGCGCGCGGCGAACGGCGCGGCCCCCGCAAAGAAACTCGACGCGCGCAGCCGCGCGGACCTTTTCGACCTTCCGCAGCAGGATCGGTCCAATCTCGCCGGTGGCGCGGACGTGCGTGCCGCCGCAGGCGCTGCGGTCCATGTGCTCGATGGTGACGATGCGTAGCGTGCCCTCGCGGCCGGACGGTTTGCGGAGCCCCTCAGCCTCGGCGGCCTGTTGGAAGCCGACGGCAACGGCGCGATTTTCGAAGACCACCTCGTTGGCGCGGCGCTCCACCTCGGCGATCATTTTGGCATCGACTGCCGGCCCTTCCAGATCGATGGTGGACGAATCGGCGCCCATGTGGAAGCTGACCGTTTTCAGGCCGAAGAGCTCTTCGAAAACGGCGGAGAGCAAATGCTGCCCGGTGTGCTGCTGCATGTGATCGAAGCGGCGCAGCCAGTCGATGGAGCAATCGACGGCAGGCCCGGCGGTCAAAGGCGCAGCGAGTTTGTGCGCGATGCGCTCGCCCTCATCGATGACGTCGAGGACGGGGACACCGGCGATAGAGCCGAGGTCGAAGGGCTGGCCGCCCGACGTCGGGTAGAACGCGGTGCGATCGAGGTAGGCGACGTCGGAGCCGGCGCCCTCGATGACGCGCGCCGTGAAGTCGCGGAGATAGGAATCAGTGTAGTAAAGCCGTTCGGTCATGACCAATTGATATTGTGACAGAGGTGTTGCGCCGAATGGGCGCAGTTGGGTACAGTAAAGGGGTTGATCCTGCCGTGTGCGCGCCCGTAGCTCAGTTGGATAGAGCGTCTGGCTACGAACCAGAAGGTCGGCAGTTCGAATCTGTCCGGGCGCACCATTAAAATCAAGGCTGGGCTGGACACAAATCAGCAAAGCGCTGAGAACCACAAAACAACGCGTGGTTTGATTTCACCCAGCACCTCGCCCCGTTCACGAACACTTTACAATCCCCATACAAAGTGCAATTCCTGGCGACTTAGAATCGGAACCAGAGCTTCTCCGCGCGGCGAAGGTCAGAGAATTCCAAACACTCGCGAGCTTCGCGAAAAGGAGAACTAGTCGTGCGTCTGTTATCGGATGTATCTCGCCATCTGAAGGGCGAGTTTGTGTGCGTTGTGGCTGCAACTTTTGTGCTGCAAGTCTTGCCCGCCGGCGCTCAAGACTTTTGCGGTCCCGTAACCTTAATCAATTTCAACGGAGTCAATGGGCAGTATCCTGCCGCCGGAGTGATTTTCGATGCGCAGGGGAATATGTACGGCACGACCGCGCAGGGCGGACCGTCCTTCAATCCTCTGGGCAGCAGCGTGGTCAACGATGGACTCGGCACCGTCTGGAAGTACTCGCCCGCGGCGGGGCTGACGACGCTCTTCAGCTTCAGCGGTACGTCAACGCCATCTAACAACGGTTACAGGCCACTTACACCTCTTGTGATAGACGCCCAGGGTAACCTGTATGGCACCACTTACTACGGTGGCGTCGATTTCACGCCCGACACTAACGGTCATCTGGGGTGGGGTACCGTATTCAAGCTTTCCGCGGCGGGGCAGTTCACGGAGGCGCATCAGTTCTCGGGACCCGACGGAGCGAACCCGGTGGGAATGCTTATCGATGGGGCCGGCAATCTGTTCGGCACAACGTGGCAGGGCGGATCGAATTGGAACCCTTCCCTCGGCGATTTCGGTTTAGGGACTGTCTTCGAACAAGCTTCCAATGGGACGTTCGCCAATCCCGTCCTGTTCTCATCGGCAAACGGCGGCGGCAATATTTCGGGAGGCTTAGTTACGGACGGACAAGGCAACTTCTATGGCACAACATACCAGGGCGGCAGCCAGGGCCGTGGATTGCTTTTTAAATATTCGGCGGCGAGCGGCCTCACGACGCTGGTGGAGTTCAACGGTCTGAATGGCATGCTTCCTTCCTCGCCCCCGATTATCGACAGCCAAGGCAATCTGTACGGCACCACCGTGCAGGGCGGCGCCTTCTTTACGCCTTCCAACGCGTGTTGCGGAACCTTATGGAAGTACTCAACGGCCACCGGGCAACTTACGACGCTGGTGAGCTTTGATGGATCCCAGGTGCCGGCGGACGGGATGTTTCCATCAGGAGCCGTGACCATGGACAGTCACGGTAATCTCTTCGGTGGCACGGTAATGGGCGGCTCCTTCGGAGACGGCATCATCTATGAGTATTCGGCAGCGGGTCAACTTAGCACGCTCGTGACCTTCAGCGGACCGAACGGCTGGAACCCTGAAGGAAACCTGACCGCTGACAGCGCGGGCAATCTCTATGGCGTGACGAACCAGGGCGGAACAGCGGGATACGGCACGGTTTTCAAGCTGACACTCAACAGCGCCGGCGGAGCATGCGGCGGTGTAGCGCTTGCCTCTCTGTCGTTCAACCCGGCGGCAGTGCCGGCCGGCTCGACGTCACAGGGAACGGTGACACTCTCCGGCCCGGCGCCTTCGGGTGGCGAGGTCGTTGGACTCGTTTCGGACAACTCTTTCGGTCTCGTGCCGCCGTCAATGACCGTGGCGGCGGGAGCAACCAGCGGCACCTTCACCTTCACGGCGAAGAGTGGCGTGCTCAGCAATACGCCGGTGACGGTTACGGCTAACCTCGGGAATAGCAGCGTTCAGGGGACGGTGACGATCACGCCATCATCAGCCGTTTTCCTGGCATCGATTTCGCTGAATCCGGCTACCGTGAGTGCGGGGAGTAATTTCAATGGAACGGTTACTCTGAACGCGCCCGCGCCTTCCGGCGGCGCCGTGGTTACGCTTTCGAGCAGCAATACGGCCGTTGCTACGTTGCCGGCGAGTATTACGGTGCAGGCTGGAAAGACGAGTTCCACGTTTTCCGGGCGGACGCAGAAGTCGTCCTCAACGTCGACTGCAGCGATCTCGGCTAGTTTTGGCGGGGCGACCAAAACCGCCACGTTGACAGTGACAGGGAAGAACTGAGGCGAGTTGTTCTACATGCGTGGGTCGGAGAGCCGTCCTGCGGGGACGGCTCGAAGACCTGCGCAAGTGAGAGGCTCAGCGGAGTAAAGCCGGATTGGAAGCGCTTCGATATCGACATGCGCTTTTCCGCACGCTGGCCGAGCCCGGGGCGGCAGTATACTACCTCACAGTTCATCTATGGCCACTCCCATGTCCGCGATCCTGCTGCAGCTTACCCACAGCGCGCCGGCCTCTCCGGTAGATTTCGCGCGTGCCTGCGGCGATTTTCAATTCAACGGCGCCGCCTCCGGAAACGAAATGCGAGACTTTTGGCTGATGGCGCATAAGTGCATGCAGCGTTCAAGCAAGAGTCTCGAACGTATCGGCGCCGTGTGGAGTATGGGGAAGTTTCTGGAGATGCCCGCCAGCACCTTCTTCCCCCATCTGGACGTCAAAATCGTGACCTACCAGATGATCATCCGCCTGATGAAACCAGAGCGTGTCAATCAGATGACCTTCGGCATTTGCGGACCCGCTCACTTTGTCGTTCTCTGGATCAAATCCAAACCCCGCAACTACGTTTCCATGGCCTACGAGCTGCTCACCGCCGGAAAAGCGACCACTGATTCCGGATCGCCGATTGTTCCCAATAAGTTTGTTCGCGAGTTTAATCCCGCGGGCTCCATCCCGGAGGCCGATTGGCTCTTCGCCGCCAGTCTTCGTAACGCCGACGGCCCCATACCCGAAGGGACTGATCGTGGCTCATACAGCGGAACGCAAAACCCCGAAATTTTTAACTACTGCCTCGAAGCCGGCTACACCGAGGTCGTATCCGTGATGTGTTATCAACGCTTAGCCGACTCTTTCGCCAGCCTCTTCGCCCCTTCCTTTTACGCCAACTTTCACCCCATCGGCCTGCGCGAAGTTGTGGAAAGAATGTGCGGCGGCGGCAAATTCTCTGATCCCGCGGTGAACTTTACGGTTGCCTGCACTTTACGCAGCTTGGGCTTCCGCGTCCTCCTCCAGATCAACTCGGGACTCCTGACGTTTGAACCGGCTACCGACAAGCAGCGCGAGAGAGCGAAGAGCGGCAAATATGCGGACGTGGCGCCCGTTAAAGACAATGATGAGCAATGGAAGTCCATCGTCAGTGAAAAAACTGTCTTCGGTCCCATCGTCGGGCAGAATTTTAATCACTGGGTGTTGGCCAAAAACATCGCCGTCGAAGGCGAGAGCGTTCGGCTCGGCGTTTATACGTGGGGTACCCGCAAGGAGGTAGCTTACACTCTCTACATGAAAGACTTTGCCAACGCCTACGGCGGCTTCGTCGCGGCCCGCGGTTGACCCTTTCACACGCCCTTGTAGTTCAACACCGGCCGGAGGGTGCGCACGACCTTCACCAGTTCCTTCTGCGCTCTTAACACCGCGCGGATGTCTTTGTAAGCCGATGGAGCCTCATCACGAAGTCTCCCCGCGAGGCGGAAGTCGTACCAGATTCCGGCCATCTGCCGGCGGAGTTCACGTTCCGAAACTTTGTCGCGAGCGGCTGTCCGGCTTAACGCCCTGCCCGCGCCATGAGCACTCGAGCAAAGCGCCGCTTCTTCCCCCCGCCCTTCCACATGAAAGCTGGGGCTGCCCATTGATCCTGGCAGAACGCCATGTTTGCCAAGGTGAGCCGGCATTGCGCCCTTACGGTGCACCCAGAGATCCCGGCCGCCGCGAGTTTCGAGCGACACGTGGTTGTGATCCGTGGTGATCACTGTTTCCCAACAGATATGCGCACCTATGGACCGCGCCAGCACGCCGCCGAGCTCTTCTGCGATTGCCATGCGCGACGCCTCGGCATAACGGCGGGCGCACGAGGCATCGTGCAGGTACTCCGCGCCCGCATCGGATCTGGCGTCCAGCGCGCGAAGGCGACTACTCCCGGACTCCGCACGGCTGAGATGGTGGTCGCGGATCGCCTGGCCGACTGCCCTGGATCCGCTGTGGATCATGAGCCAGAGCCGGCCATCCTCATCCGCCTGAATCTCGATGAAATGATTTCCGCTGCCTAGCGTTGCGAATTCGAGAGCGCCATCATTGCGCCGGATCGACTCGAGGCTGGGGTGACTGAGCGTCATTTGTGCCACGTCGCCAGGTTGAGAGATCGTGTCGCGCCGGTTGCGGCGGCGAGCCGGCACCGCCGCACTTAGTTCTCGCAAGACGTGTCCGGCCGCCTTGGGATTTTGCAGAGCTGCGGAATCCCCATCGGTGGCCACCGCCAGCATGCCGCATCCTATATCGCCGCCGACGGCTTGAGGATAGATGAGAGATGACGTGGCGATAGCAATCCCGATGCACACGTCGGCCGACAGGTGTACGTCCGGCATTACCGCCAACCGTTGGACGTTGGGGGCGCGCCGGAGGCGCTCAATCGCCTCCGACACGTCTGCATCCATTGGGCCCGCGAGCCAAGTCCGCATCGGTGCGATGCGTTCGTCACTCATGGCTGCCTCCATCCGGAGACACGGGAATGAAGGACAACTCAGGCGCACGCTTCCGGGTAATTGCCGCGGCCACTTCAGTACGCAGCCGCGGAGATTCGCGGCGCAAAGCACCGATCACGTTCGCTACCGGGCGGTCTGCCGGAATAACGACATGCACCAGCATGCGCCCGCAGTCTGGCGCCGGCGAAACTTCATCGACGAAGATACCGCCGATGTCATCCGAGGCGTCGCGGTCGGCGAACGCGAGATTTAATGCCCGCTCAACCTGCCGGCAAAGTTGTTGTGTTTTTCGTTGTGCCTGCCGGTCAGAAGACCGGCTGCCCGAATCCGCTTCGTACAGAGCTTCAACGAACTCTGCATCCACGAACTCTGTTTCTTTAGTTCGATGTTTATGTTCTTTCAGAACAGACTCCCTATTGCACACACGTAGGCTTGCCCTGCAACGCAGAGGAATGCGTTGCGGCGTCAACTCACTGGTTGAAAGGATGGGCGCCAGCCTGACTGGCCGACTTTATGCGGCGTGAGACAGGCTCGGCGGCATCGCGTGGTGTGCAATAGGGGACATAGTCGCCTCCGCTGAGTGGATACTGAGCCTCAAGAGCTCAGATACCCTCCAGTATTATCGCCGTTGCGCAGCCGCGGGTGCAAGTCCGAACGCAGATCCATGCCGCGGCCGGGCTACTTCTGCGGGTCGCTGCTGGGCGGCACGATGCCGTTGATTCGCATATACGTCACCAGATTGCCGTAGTGCTCCCACAAGTGCGAGGTGTTGTTATAGAGGCCGGCGAGCTTAGTCACGCGCGTCCCTAAAAAATTCACCATCTCCGCCGAACCGGCGTCGGTCAGCTTGGCGTATGCGGCGTCGCAATAGGCAAAGCCCTCTTTCAGCCGGCGAGAATCTGGGCTTTGGTGTGCAGCAATTCGTGGAAGCCTTTGTCGCTATTTTTTTCACCCATGGCTGTGCTGCACTGATAAAACTGCGCATTGGCGAGGTGCGCCAGCATCAACCCGTAACTCATCACCTCGGGCGCCGGCTTGAAGGGATACTTGTCCTCGGGCATCTTATCCGCCGACTTCAGAATAAGGTCTTTGACGTTACCGTAGAACTTTCTTGCACTCTCGACCTGCGGATTCGCGGTTGGGGTTTGCCCGGCGGCGGACGCCGCCAGGATCGCGATCAAAGCCAGCAAGCGTATAGACTCCTCCCGTTCGTCGGCGAACATCATATCACCGCAGGAAGTTCAGGCGGAAGGTGAAGTGGGGATATCCGAATTCAATCCGGCTCGTCCAGAGCAATTGACGCAGAGCGGCGGGGGAGCAACGGCGTCCTGGGCACTCGGACGCCGATGAATGGGTCGAGCGGGTATCCGGGTCGTCGAAAGCGACTGAGCAGCTTAAGACCAAGATTAATGGGCATCCTCAGCATCGCCGTGCTCCCGTGCAGGAGGAACCAGAAAAGGCGGCGGCAACGAATGAGCCGGAGTTGCAGGTCCGGTGTGCTTCGCTCCATTCCTCGATCATAACTCTTCGAGCCGTTGACCATTTCAGCGGGTCGTCTGCCCGCCCAATATCCTGAAGTCGAGCGCGTGACCGGTAGGCCGACTGGCAGTCAACAAGGCCAATCTCCTGGCCCGTCGCCGACAGCCATAATCTTTCCTGTTAGCGCTTACAAGAATCTAGTAAAATGGTAGTATTCACCCAAGAGGTAACTGCTTGACAGAGCATTTGAAGAACACACAGTTGAGCCGCCGCGCCCTGTTTGGCACGGCAGGAAAGGCAGTCGGCGCATCCGTTGCGCTCTCCCCGTTATTGAAGAGCGCCATTATCGGGGCCGCCGACACGGAAGCCGCGACCGCGCCCCTCTCCGGCAGCGCCGGAGTGGACCGTATCAATGTCCTCGGCGCGAAAACCTATCTTCACGGATGGGCGGGATATGGCGAACCGCCGGTCATGGGACGCCCTCAAGCCCAGGATCAGGGCGTCAACTATCTGGGACCGAACGGTCAGACCGTCGCCAACTCCGCGGCTGCCGCACCGGCGATGTCCACCGTCTGGAGCAAGGAGTCCGGACCCGGCACTGTTACCTTCGCCGACCCGAAAGCGCTGACCACCACCGCCACCTTCTCCTCACTCGGGGACTACACGCTGAAACTGACGGTGAACAATGGCGAGAGCACTCACTCGTCCTCTCTGCACGTCTCCGTGGAAGCGCCGCCGCCCGCCAAGCAACTGGAAGCCGTTTACACCAAGAACTTCAAGATCTCGAGCCCGTTCTGGAATGAGCGCGCCAAGGCTCTCATCGTCAATTGGATCCCCCATTGCATAGACCAGATCAACCGCACGGATCTCCCCATTGGCCAGGGTGGCATCGATAATTTCATAAACGCCGGGAAAGCGCTGCGCGGCGAGCCGCACGGATACCACAAGGGCTACGTCTTCGCAAACGCCTGGGTCCACCAGACCGTGGAAGCCATGAGCATCGCGCTCATGGTCGAGCCCCAAGGCGATGCCGACATCATCAAGGCTCACGAGACGTTCCGCAAAACGCTCGACGAATGGATCCCCATCATCCTGGCCGCGCAAGAACCCGACGGTTACTTGCAGACGGCCTTCACCGCTGCGGCGCCGCGCCGTGGTCCGCTGCCGCCCGTTCCCGTCACCAAGCCCGACGGAACTGTGGTGCTGGCCCGCATCAGCGTCTCGCAGGAACCCGACGGCACGCTCCGTGCGAATCGCGGCTTTGGCCGCGGCGGACGCGGCCAGAACCAGGCCAACACGGAAGAGCCGTTTGACGGGAAGACCTCAACCACCATCCTCTTCCCGGTGGTAAATCAGGATTTCACCACCACTCCCATCCGCATCACCCTGACCGAAGCTCCGGCGCCTGCGGGCGGCGGCGGCAGAGGCGGCAACGCGGTTCAAATTACGGCTAAGCGCGTCACCGGGGACAATGCCGATGGCAAGCCTGACACCAAAGTTGAACTTCCGCCGTCGCAGCCGGCGAACCTCAAACACTGGGATCCGGCGACTCGCGGCAACCACGAAGGCTACACCGCGGGCTATTTTCTGGAATCGGCCATCAACCATTACCTGATGACCCAGAAAAAGGACGCTCGCCTGTACAACGCGGCCAAGAAGCTCGCGGACTGCTGGTACAACAATCTCGGTCCCGCGCCCAAAAAGCCGTGGTACGACGGGCACGAGGAAATGGAGCAGGCCCTGGTTCGCTTCGGCCGCTTCGTCAACGACATGGAAGGCGGCGGCAAGGGACAGAAGTACATTGATACGGCCAAGTGGCTGCTCGATTGCCGTTCCACGACCGCGGTGGAGAGAACTCGGCCCGATGGCACGGTCTTCAGCGAACGCTCGGAATACGATCAGAGCCATCTCCCCGTCGTCCAGCAGTACGAAGTGGTCGGCCACGCCGTCCGGGCCATGTACCTGGATTCCGGCATGGCGGACGTTGCCGTAGAAACGCATGACCCCGAATACCACAGCGCCGTCAAGTCGCTCTGGAAGAATCTGGTCGATAAGAAGCTGTATGTCACCGGGGGAGTGGGCAGCGGCGATACGTCGGAGGGCTTCGGCGTCAACTACGCTCTCAGCAATCAGGCCTATTGCGAGGCATGCTCGAGTTGCGGCGAAATCTTCTTCCACTGGAAGATGCATCTCGCTTATCACGAAGCTAAGTACGCGGACCTGATTGAAGAATCGATGTACAACGCGCTACTCGGCGCCAACGATCTGGCGGCGAAGAGTTTCTACTACGACAATCCGCTCGACGAAAACAAGGTGCGTTACGGCTGGCACGTCTGCCCGTGCTGCGTCGGCAACATTCCGCGCACGCTGCTCATGATGCCCACCTGGGTCTACACCAAGAGCCCGGACGGCATCTACGTCAACCTGTTCATCGGCAGCACCATCACGGTGGAGAACGTCGGCGGCACCGATGTCGAAATGGTGCAGAACACCGAGTATCCGTGGAAGGGGAACGTCGCGATCACCGTCAATCCCAAGGCCCCGAAGACGTTCAGCCTTCGCGTCCGCGTTCCGGATCGAGGCGTCAGCAAGCTGTACAGGCCCACGCCTCAGGCAAACGGCGTTACCGCGATCCACGTCAACGGCGCCGCCGTCAACGCGAAGATGGAAAACGGCTATGCCGTGATCACACGCAACTGGAAGCCCGGCGACAAAGTCGAAGTCGTGCTTCCGCTCAAAGTGCAGCGCGTCTATCCCGACGACCGGATTATCGCCCGCAACCGCGGCGGCCAAGTGTCCCATCCCGACGAGGGCAAGGTCGCGCTGAAGTACGGTCCGCTGATCTACAACATCGAGAAGGTCGACCAGGACATCACCAAGCCGATCTCGAAAACCGCGCCGCTAGCCGCCGAATGGCGCCCCGACCTGTTGGGCGGCGTGATGGCGATCAAGGGCAAATTCGAAGATGGCAGCGATCTGCTCGCCATTCCGAATTACGCACGCACCAATCGCGACGGCGCTCCGACGGAGTATCCGCAAGCCGGAGGCCGCGGCGGCCCGCGCCCGCTCACCTCGATCGTCTGGATCAAGGAAGCCTAGCACGCGACCAAGGGAAGCGGGACCGCTTTCGAACCCGCTTCCCTTGTGACGTGACGACAGGGCCTTCCTGTTGTGCCGCGCTTGCGCGGCTGCGGCCCACGTCGCCGGCTCCAACATCTTCATCACCACCGTCGGTTTCGTAAACTAGGGACGCGTCCGCGATCCGGAATGCGTGCTGTCGAAGGGCGCGCCTTCCGGATCGTTCAACACCGCCGACATTTTGTGCAGGAATTCGGCTTCGGAGAATTGCCGGGACCACGCCTGGAGGTCGGTCGATGAGAGCGCCGGCTCCATCGTCTCCAGCCGCGCGATCGCGCCCGCAAGCGCCGCCGGCTCCGGCGAGTCGTAGAAGACGCCGCCGAAGAACGGCACTGTCTCCAATGCTCCGCCGCGGCCCAGCGCGATCACCGGTTTTCCGCTCGCCAGCGCTTCTACCGGTGTGATGCCGAAATCCTCTTCACCGGGCAGCAAAAATGCGCGGCAGCGAGCATATAACTCGCGCAGCTCCTCATCGGTCACGCGCCCCAGAAACTCGATGTTGTTTGTAGCCATTGCGCGCAGCGCCTTGTATTCAGGACCGGCTCCGGCGATCTTCAAACGCCGCCCCGACTGCGCGAAACACCGCACTGCACTTTCCAGCCTCTTATAAGCCACCAGTTCGGAGACGATTAAATAGTAATCGTCCGCCGGCCGCGAGTAGAAGGAATCCACGTCCACCGGCGGATGAATCACATCGCTTTCGCGCCGGTATGTTTTCCAGATCCGCGTCTGTACGTTCCGGCTGTTGGCGATGAAGCGATCCACGCGCGCCGCCGATGCGTAATCCCAGAGCCGCAGATAATTCGCCGCCGGGGTCATCAGCGCCCTCTTCAAACGAGAGTGCGTCCACTCGTTGCGATAGGCCGGGTAGAGATCCCACAGGTATCGCATCGGCGTATGGCAATAGCAGATGTGACGCGTGCCGCTGGACGTGATCACACCCTTCGCCGGACCCGATTCGCTGCTGACCACCAGATCGTACCCGCGCAGATCGAAGCTTTCCAGCGCCATCGGCATCAGGGGCAGCAGGTTGCGGTAAACACGGCGGAGCGGATTGAGAAAGCTGGTGGTGATGCGGCGGTCGCGCAGCGTAGGGCTAAGCGTTTCGGGGTCGCAGAACAGAGTGAAAATGTCCGCGTCCGGCAGCAGACGGCAGAGGGCGTCCACCACCTTCTCGCCGCCGCGCCGGTTGAGCAGCCAGTAATGGACAATTGCCGCGCGCACCGTCCTTCCAGCATACTCGTAAGCGAGGACCATGGCCGGGTGACTGACGGGCGCTTTTACGGTTGCAACACCAAACGCTTCGATCCGCTGCAATGCGATCGGGAACTGCCGCTGGGACGCACCTTCTATCCCGCGGGCTTCCCACTGATGCTCGCGACGAACTCCGAAGGTGTGATGGACTGCGCTCGCGAATCCTGGGGCGAATGGAACGGCGACTTCGATGTGCGGCCGCTACGAATTTCGGTAGTCGTAGACCCGGGCGGCGCCATTGCGGAGGCCCCCGCCTTTCGCAAGCATAGTCACCTGCTCCTGTTTGTGTCCGATTCGCGGAACTTCGCCTCGGCCGACACCGTCACCGGCGAGGCGGCCATATACGTCACGCAAGCCACCGTCGCCGACCACACGCTCTTCCGCTGGCTCTTCCTCGACGCTCTCGCGTACATGATGTTGACGAACCTCTACGTGGTGTCCCTGCACGCCGCATGTGTAGCGCGCGACGGCGAGGGCCTGCTTTTGTGCGGCAAATCCGGGGCGGGGAAAAGTACGCTGGCGGTCGCCGCTGCACGAGCGGGATTCACGTTCCTCTCCGACGATTGCACGTGGGTTCGCACCGGTATCGACGAACTTTTCGCCATCGGCAAACCGCACCAGGTGCGCTTGCGCGGGGATGCTGCCCGGCATTTCCCAGAGCTCGCCGGCTTTCCCGCGCGCACTTTGCCCAACGGCAAGCTCTCCCTCGAAGCGCCGGTCTCGCTGCTTGCCGGCGTCAGGTCCGCGCGCCACGCCCGGATTACGAAACTCGTATTCCTCCAGCGCGAAGACGGCGTGCCCCCGGCGATTTCATCCGTGAACTCCGAAGACGCGGCCACGATGCTGCTCGCGGATTTGCCGAGCTATGGTCCCGAAGTCAACGCCGCGCACGAGCGCACGGTCGCGCAGCTTGCCGCGCTACCGGCCCGGCGCCTGGCCTACAGCTTGCTCGATGATGCCATCCGTCTGCTGCGCGAGATATAGCGAGCACACGCAGCGGCGGCACACCGGGTCATCGGCCACCGACAGGCTCTCGCGGAATGCGATAGCCGCGGGGCTGTTGAGGATTTCGCGCAGGCCGCCCTCCGCCGTGTTGCCGATCGCCGGATGGAAGAAGCACGGCCGCACATCGCCGTTCGCCTCCAGCACTGCCGACACCCACGGCGCATTGCACCGCGGAGCGGCATGCGCTTCCAAACCGTAATGGGCACGGAAGCGCGCCACGATTCGCACAAGTTTTGCAGGCGACTCCGAAATAAAACCGTCGTCCGGGTACTCGGCGATGAGCGCTTCTATTTCAGACTCCAGCTTCGCGAGTTCCGGCGCGATCGTGCTCTGGCGAATCTCGGGCCACGCGACTACACGGTTGAAAGCGGTGGAGGTAAGGTCGGCCGCCAGAAAGGAGATCGACCGCAGCCCGAGCCCGCGCGCCGTCCTGGCCGTCTCGCGCAAGCGCGATGCATTCGCCGCCTGCACCGTGCTGCGCGCCGAAATCGGATACTCGGGCGCGATCGCGTGGACCGCCGCAACACCTTCCGCCAGCCGGTCGAACGCTCCCGGCACGCGGCGGATCTCGTCATGCACATCGCGCGGACCATCCAGCGAGACAATCACTTCGTCCGTGCTCTCCACCAGCCGCCGCGCATCGCGAGCCAGCAGCAGCCCCGTGCTGAGCACCGTCACCCGAATGCGGCGAGCGCGCAGCAAATCCGCCAGCCGGAACAGGTCGCTGTGCATCAGGGGCTCGCCGCCCGTGAACACCACCCATTCCACGCCGAGTTGAACGATGTCGTCCAGGTGACGCCGCAACTCGCCTTCGCTGATTTCCTGTGCGTCCGTGCGCTTCCAGATATCGCACATCACGCAGCGGCAATTGCAGCGCGTGTGCGGCTCCAGCAGAAGCACCGGCAACCGCTGGATCGCGTGATTCATGCCAGCACCTGCTTGCCGGCGAGGCGCAGGTCGCTGCCCAGGTGCTTCTCCGCCGCGCGCCGCAACCGCGCGACCGGCGCGGCCACCAGCACCGGCGGCCGGCACTCCACGTGAAGTCGCTCAAAGCGCCGCCGTTCGGATTTCGGCAGTTGCGCCGCGAGTTCCGGTGAGATCAGCTTGATGCGGCCATTCACCACCACCAGCGCGACTTCCGATTCGCCGCGCATCGCGATCCAGTCGCGCTCCAACACCCGCGGCGAGAGCCGGAGAATTCGCGCGGGAACACTGGTGACCATTTCCCGCACCCGCGCCGCCGGAACATATCGCCGTGCCACCGCCATCTCATCCAGCAGATCCACGGGCGCGCTCAATGCCGAATCGGTGGCGAGCGCAACGGGCACGCCCGCGGCAAACACAGAGCGCGGCACGGTTCTGCCGAACATGCTCAGGTTGGAAGTCGGGCACCACACCAGCGACGCCCCGCGCAGCCGTAGCAATTCAATGCTGGCGCGCCGCAGCGCCACGCCGTGCACAATTGCGGTCCGCGAATCGAGCGCGCCTGCCTCGTCCAGACCGGCGACCTCCCGCCCGGCCGCGGCATCCACACCCTCGGCACAATGCACCACGAAAGGCCAGGTCCGCGGCGCTTTCCGAATCGCCTCATCCGGCCGCGGATCGAAGGCCTGCGAATGTGCCCACGCAACCCGCCGCACTACGCGCACCGGAAACTCAGGCCCGAACACTTCGGCCTCATATGGATTGTGGTGTCACACCGTAGTCACGCCGCTCAGCAGATTCTTCAGGGCTCCCCACCACAGCCGCACGGGCTTCGGCACGCGCAAGTGCTCGCGCACCGGCGCAGCATCCGGCCGGTAAATGTCGCGCGCCCACTCCGTCGCATTCCTGTATCCGCCGCGACCCAGCGCAGGAAACAGATTGAACTCCAGATGATCGTGCGCATTGATGAATCCGGGCAGCCGCGTGTAGCCCGTCAGATCCAGATCGCGAGGCTTCATACGCGCGTCCAGCGCGTCAGCAGGACGGCGGGAAATTCGCAAGCCGCCGCGAATAACTCCGGCCGGCCCGCGTGCGCAAACAATTCCCGCTCCGGTTCACCGATGCTCGCATCTACTGCGCGATCGAGGCGAAGCTCGGGCGCCCACTCGCGAAGCTGTTCCACTGTGTACGAATAATTTTCGAGCTCGTATACCTGGCCGCCATCGCGGAAGGTACGGCGCCAACCTCGCGCCACGGCTGCCGGATGAAAATCCGTCAGCAGCAGTTGCCCGCCGCGCGCCAGCACGCGAGCGAATTCCGCCATGGTAGCCTCCTGGCGGCGCACATGGCCGAGCATCAGCGCGCACAACACGGCATCCGCCGCCCCGGTTGCAATCGGCAGCCGCGAAGCATTCGCCACCGCGAGCCGCCCCCGCAAATCCGCCTTCCGCGCCGCCACGCTGAGCATTTCCTTGGACGCATCCAGCCCCACCGCGCCCAATCGCTTCGTCCAGCGACCCGTCCCGCAGCCCACGTCCACGGCGCGGCGCGCCTGCAACTCCGCGATCCACGGCTCCAGCATTCGCTGTTCCAGCGCCGCGATCGGGGAAGGAGTGTCGTCCCACGTCTCCGCCCACAGCGCATAACCCTGCAATGCCGAAACCGGAATCGCCCCACTCATCAGAGGCTCTCCAGTCGCGGCTGCCGCAATCGCACCAATTTTTGCGCGAGCCGCAACTCCGCGGGAAAATCGTACGCCCCCATCGCATACCGCCAACTGCTCAGCGACTTCAACAGCGTGCGGCCCCACCCCGGCAAACGCATATCCTGTGTGGTGGGCCAGCGTGAATTCATCACCGTTTCAAAGTCGCGGATTCGCCGTTTCACGTGCGGCGCCAGCCACGGCAGTTGCGGGTCCGTGCGGATCAGGTACGCATACCAGTGGGGTGTAATCCACTCGTCCGGCGTGGACGGGAACGCGATCTTCACGTCGCCATACGTGCCATTCTGCTGCGGCGTCGGCACATAGGTCTGCACCACGATCTCCACATCCGGATTCGCCTGCTTGATCCGCCGCACGAAGCCGATGGTCTCCGCCACGTCCTGTTCCGCATTTTCCGGATTCCCGAAAATCATCGAATACTCGGGGACAATTCCGAACTCCCGAATTCGCCGCGCCAGCGCAATCGTCTGCTCGCTGGTGAGCTGCTTCTTCATGCTCTTCAGCGCGGCGTCGTTCCCGGATTCCACGCCGAAGAAGATCATCACGCAGCCGGCCTGCCGCAGCGCCCGCAGTGTTTCGTCCGAGTAGTTGAGCACAATGTCCACGCGGGCTTCGCACCACCACCGCAGATTCAACGGCGCGATCCGGCCGGCCAGTTCGCGCGCATGGTCTTCGCGAAGAAAGAAGTCGTTGTCGTAAAACTGCACCGCGTTCACGCCCCAGGTGCGCTGCAGTCCATCGAGAATCTCCACCGTGCGCGCGGGCGATTCCATCTTTTCGCGATCGTACACCGGCACCACGCCGCAGAAGTTGCATCGGAACGGGCATCCGATGCTCGCCTGATGCACGGCCGTCCGCGACCCCAGGAACGTTCGCGCGATGTACTTGCCCGGGTCCATGCGATGGTACGGCGGATGCGGAAATTCGTCCGGGGAGCGAAGCGGGCGCGTCGCCGTGTGCACGTGGAAGCCGAACGCATCTTTATATGCGAGTCCTCGCACGCGTGCGAAATCGCGGCTGCCGCGCAATTGATCGAGCAGTTCCAGCAGCGTGTCCTCGCCCTGACCCCGCACCACGAAGTCGATATACCTGGCGTTCAGCGCGGCCTCTGTATAGAGGGAAGGGAAGTAGCCGCCCCACACGATGGGAATGCGCGGATACTTCTCGCGAAACGCGCGGCACACCGGAACGGCCTGTAGCAGTTGCGGACCGGGCATCACGCTGACGCCGAGCATCTCCACGCGATGGTTCTGCACCAGCCAGTCGATCTTGGCCCACGGATCCGCTTCCACATTGCCGTCGACAATTTCGTATTCCTCACGGCCTTCCAGCACCGCGCCCAAATACAAAACGGACAGCGGCAGCCTGCGATTTTTCGGCTTCGTGCTGCGGGGGTGAAAGAGAATAATCATGGCCTGAACCTGCCGGTCAATATCCAAAAATTGGAGGGCGGCCGCTGCTTGTGCCACCGCGCTTTCCACGGCCGCATGGCCCATTGCCAGCCGTACCACGGCCGGTCAATGGTCCACGAAATTCCGAGGTCGCGAGCCAGTTCGTCGAGCATTTGCAGGTCGAAATACTCGATGCTCGGCAGCGTATCGGAAGGGAAGCCGTACGTCTTCTGAAAATTCTTGTGGCGCTCGCGCACCATCGCTTCGCCGTGCTGATGCAGCCTGTAGACCGGCGAATCTATGATCGTGAAGCAGCCCTCAGGCGAAAGGCACCGGCGAATTTCCGTCAGCGTTCGCCGGTAATCCGCCGAATAGTGGATGGACGCGTTGTAGATCGCCAGATCCACGCTGCCGGCGGCGAACGGTAGATCGTCGAACTCGGCATTGATGCGCGGAAACGGCGTCTCAGCCTGATAATGCCGCCCCGCCGCGAGCCCATCGAGTGAATCCGTCAGAATATCCACGGCCAGCGGCTGGTGACCCCGCAGCGCCATCCGATAGCTCAACCAGCAGTTTCCCGCGCCCAGATCCGCGATCCGTAGCGGACGCGCGATGCGCTTTTCCATGCGAGGCAGCACGCGACGCTCCAGGTACCGGAAGCTCTTCGCGCGGATGTTCCACTGGTCCTGCAGGCGGCCCGTGATGTCGCGGAAAGGCAGCGCCAGGTAGTACGCGGAATCGTGCGATCCGCGGCCCTCTGCGTGGCGAATCTTGATGTAATCGTCGAGGAACTGGCGGCGCGCGCTGGCGAGCATAGTCATTTCCTCTCGAAGATCAGCAGCCGGTGATCCGCGCAACACCGCAGCGGCACAAACCGGTCCGCCATCTCCAGCACGCGCACCAGTTGCCGCGGCAGCTTGACGTACGAAGGCGGCACAAGCATCCCGATTCCGATCCAGCGCTTGAGCGTGAAGTCCCGCGAGAACGTTTCACGAAGCTCCCGCACACTCGGATAAGCAATCTCGCCCGCGCGCCCAGGCATGCGCCGGAATGCTTTTCCGAACTTCCCGTGCAGCAAATAATAGCCTGTCTCCCACAGGCAGAAGCGCCCGATGATACACACGGCAACGGCGCCGCCAGGCTTGACGATGCGGCCCAGTGAGCGCGCCACCATCGCGGCATCTGTTACGCAATTGAGCGCGCCGAAATTGGAAATCGCGCCATCAAACTGCGCCGGCCACAGCATTCCGATCTGTTCCGCGGCGAGCACTTGCGTCGAAAACCCGCCGCGCGCCGCCGCCTGCGCCACCATCGCGCGGGATGCGTCGGCCGCGTGCACCGTAATTCCGCGTGCCGCAAAGTGCCTGGCGTCCTCCCCGGTGCCGCACCCGACATCCAGCAGCCGGTCGCCCGCGCGAAACAGCCCGTCTACCGCGCGCCACACCGCGTTGCGCTGCGCGCGACCCACTGCCGTGGTGGTCCACAACTCGTCATAACGGGCGGCGAGCGAATCGAACAGAGCGGCGCTGCTCATGCCTCCACCTCGTCGTACGCGGCCTGCAAACCTTGCCGCGCAAGTTCCGCTTCGCTCGCAGAGCTGCTCTGCAGCAACCGGTCCGCGTATTGATAGAAGCGCCGCGAGTGGCGCCCGCGAATCTTCACGTCGCGATCCGTGCCCGCCTGCCATTCCCCAAGCTGCACCAGCTTTTCAGAAACCTCTTCGTAATACGGCGTGCCCTTGATGGGGTAGCTCACGGTCGTAAAAAACAGATCGGGCTCGCACGCCTTCACATGCTCATACGTGGCTTCTATGTCGCTGAGTTCTTCGCCTTCATAGCCCCACATGAAGAACATGCCCGTGCGAATTCCGTTCGCCTTCAACTCCGCCACCGCGTTGCGAACCTGCGCGATCGTGACCCCGCGCTCCATCGCATCCAGCAAACGCTGGCTCCCGCTCTCGCTGCCGATCCACACCCGGTAACAGCCCAGCTCGGCCAGTTGCGCCGCCACTCGCGCATTCATCCGGTCCGCGCGCGTGATGCATTCGAACGGCACCCGCAGCCCGCGCCGTTTCATCTCCACCGCGTATTTATTGAGCCATCCGTGATGAATCGTAAACACGTCGTCGGCGAGCCACAACTGCTCCGGCGCGTAACGCCCCACGATCCACTCCACTTCCTCCGCCACACCCGCCGCCGACCGCCGCCGGTGCGTCTTGCCGAACGTCGAGTGGCTGCACCAGCGGCAGTGATACGGACATCCGCGCGCCGTAATCAACGATACCGATCCAACCCCGTGCCGTTCGCGCCATGCCGACAGATAGCGCTCGATATCGATGCGCTCGCGGTCCGGCCATGGCTGCGCGTCCAGATCGGCCAGCAACTGTCCCGGACCCGTGCTGCCGCCCGCCAGCATCAGTCCCGCAACCTGATCCAGCGGCGTACCGCGCAAAATCGCTTCCAGCGCGAGTTCGCCCTCGCCCATTACGACCGCCGCCGCGCCCGCCGCCAGATACTCCTGCGGATAATTAGCAGGCTCCGGACCACCCGCTATGACGCGCCATCCGCACGCCGCCGCGTGACGAATAATCGCCACCGCATTCGGACGCGTCATCAGGTTCGCGTACACTCCGAGCGTCGAAGGCCGCTCCGTCTTCAGGATGCGAAACAGTTCCTCGCGCGAGCCGAAGGTGGAATCGTAGATCTCCACTCCGAAGCCCGCCGCCCGCAGGTGCGACGAAAGGTACAGAATGCCGAGCGGCGCGTACGGCTTCATAATCTGAAGCTCTTTCGCGTCCTCGTTCAGAAAGTATCCGTGGGTCAGCAGGAGATCCATAAGGGCATCTTCCGCGCGCAGGATTCCTTCAGCGCGAACACGTTTTCCCACGCGCTTGCCGCCGCGCTACGGCCGTCGCGCACCTCCGCGTGAAGGGCATCCGCCAGCGCTCGATAGAAATCCGTGGTGAACGCGCCTTGAAACATCATGTCCAGGTCGTCCGAATCGGCCCAATTTTCTTTTGGTCCGATTTGGCTCGAAACCATCTCATGAAACGCGGTGCCGGGCAGCGGATACGATACCGAAACCCCGATGTCGTCAGGCCGCGTCTCCCGCACCAGCGCGATGGTCTTTTCGATTTCCTTCCACGTCTCGCCGGGGTATCCGAACTGCAAAAAGAAGCATGCGCGGATTCCGTGGCGCCGCAGATTCTCCCGCGCTTCGAACACCTGCCACAGCCGCGTGCCCTTGTCCATCGCGTCCAAAATATCCTGCGCGCCGGATTCCACGCCCATCCAAACCTCGTCGCAGCCCGCACGCCGCAAATCAGCCACCGTCTGCCGCGTCATCAGGTCGCACCGCGACTGCATCTTGAACGGAATGCGCGCATCCAGCCGCTCGATCTCTTCGGCGAACTGATGCGTCCATTGTTGCGAGAGCGCGAAGATGTCGTCCGCGAACCACAGACGGTCCGGCGCGAACCGCTTCTTGATCTCCGCGATTTCCTCCGCCACCAGTTTTGCCGACCGGCAGTGATACGTATCGCCCCAGATCGGCTTCGCGCACCAGTTGCAGCGGTACGGGCATCCTCGACTCGAAACCACATTCATGCAAAAGTGGCCGTGCGCCGCCTGCCATGCCGCGCGATACGGCGCGGCGTCCACCAGGTCCCAGGCCGGCATCGGCAGCGCATCCAGGTTCGAAATCGGAGGGCGGCGTGGAGTGTGCCGTTCCGTTCCGGCCGCCGCATCCCAAAAGGACAGGCTGCGAATCTGCACCGCCGCGCCCGCGCCTTCCAGCACCAGCCGCGCGACTTCGAGAATCGATTCCTCCAGCTCACCCGCGAGGACGAACGAAAATCCCGCGCGCAGGTACTCCGCCGCGCGATCGCTCGCGTCCGATCCGTTGACGATGCACGGTACCCCCGCCTCGCGAGCGGTCCGCGCCATCCACAGCGCCAGTTCGCGATTCCGCAGCAGGCACATCTTCGTCAGAAAGTTGAAATTGTCTTCGCACACCGCCACCAGCCGCGGACGGTGCTGCTCCAACGCACGCGCGAAGCCCGCTTCCGGCTCCTGCAGCGTCGCATCGAAAAGTGCGACCTCATAGCTGGCCTCACGCAGGCACGCGGCCGCAACCAGAGTTTGCAGCGGCGGATACGGCTGCATCTTGCGCACCTGTTTCCGGTCGTTGAACAGGTGATTGGAATGCGTGAGAAGAATATCCGCCATGGGGCCCCCTAGCAGGTCACCGGCTCAGCCGATAACTGATGCGCGTCCACCTTCGGCTTGGGCGGCGTCAGCCACTTCTGTGCCGTTTTGCGCGCCCACAGGTCCACCGGCAATGCGTACACGTGATGGTCCAGCCGCCAGCGGGCGGGCCCGCTGATCAGCTCGAAGATCAGCCGGCTGAGCGCCGGAGTGCGATATTTTCCGATCGGCACGCGATGGAATGCCACACGCATATATTCGCGCATATTCTGCACGCGCGTGTGCTCGCGGCCCTTCAGCCACGGCAGCACCGTATAGCGCGGGAAGAAATCCGCCCAGCCTTCCAGCGACCGCGGCACTTCGATTCCCAATTCGAACGCGTGCTTCATCACCGGACTGCCGGGATACGGCGTGAAAATGTTCGTCCAGAATTCCGCTCCCGGATACTTGCGGCAGATGTTCATCATCAACTGCACGGATTCGCGGCGCTCCACTTCCGTCTCGCCGGGATACCCGAAGATGAGGTTGAAACTCGGCCGTATGCCGGCAGCGTGCAACCGCTCCGCCGCGCCGTAGATGGAGTCGAGCGTTTGGAAATCTTTGCCCATCAGATGCATCATGCGCTTGGAGCCGGTGTCGGCGCCTTGCGACATCTGCGTGAGTCCGGAGCGGCGCAGCAGCTTCAGTTCCTCCACGCTCAACCGCATCACCAGATTCGTGGATGCCTGAATGCTCCAGTCGAACTTAACGCCGCGGCGCACCAGTCCTTCGGCGATGCCCACAGCGCGGTCGCGATCCACCAGGAAATTGTCGTCCACAATCCAGAGCAGCTCCAGGTTGTTGCGGCTCACCAGTTCGGTGGTCTCTTCCACAACCTGATCCGGATCGAGGGCGTTCCACTTCCGGCCGTACACGCCGTCGTTTGTGCAATAGCCGCAGTTATACGGGCACGCCAGGCTCGATGTATACATCGCCCAGCGCCGGCCGCATACGCGCTCATAAGCGTCGAAATCGGCGAGCTGGTACGCCTTGGGAGGCATCTCCTTCAGCGGCCTCAAAGCGCGCGCGGGGTTGAACGTCACCCGTCCGTCTTCTTTGTACCCGACCCCCGCGATGCCTTTCAGCGATTCGCCGGCCTCCAGATGCCGCACCACGTCCAGCAGCGCTTCTTCGCCTTGACCGACCACGATGGCATCGACGTATTCCGCCGCGAGCGTCTGGTCCGGCAGCAGCGAGGGATGCCAGCCGCCCAGCACGATCGGCATGTTTGGATAAATACGTTTCACTTCGCGGGCGATCTGCACCGTCTCGCGAATCATCGGACCCGTCACCAGCGACACGCACAGGCAGATGGCGTCTTGCAGTTCCTCGATGACGCGCTTCTGGAAATTCGGAGTGATGGTGGAATCCACCAGCTTCACCTGATATCCGGCCCGCAGCAACGGTGTGGAAACCGCGAGTATGCCTAATGGAGCCGTGGCTTCCTGGCTGGAAAAGGCCGGGAAGAAGAATACGATCTTCTTTTTCTGCACCCTGGGGATGGCTGCCATGGTTTTAGCTTGAGTCACTGTGCCCATTGGAGTTGTGGCGAGTTTGTAAAACTTACGCTAAAAGTGTTACATTTATCGAGCTCGGAAACCAGAACCCCGACCCGACGTGCCATGCGCCCGCGTTTTCCAGGCGCGCTTCCTTGAACATCGATACCAGCGCCGCCGTCGCTACTGCCAGCGCCATCCGAATGGGGCCCGCGCCCACGCACGAATTTCTCCCCGAGCCCAGCGACACCTGAGTGGCGATGCTGCGCGTCACATCCAGCCGGTTCGGGTCCGCGAACTGCTCGGGGTCGCGATTTGCGGAGGCGAGCATCAGCATCACCAGATCACCTTCCTTTATTGTCGCGCCGCCGATCTCCACCGCGGCGGTTGAGCGGCGATACACACGCCGCACGACTCCGCCGTACCGCAGCAACTCCTCCACTGCGCCCGGCATGAGTTCGGGAGACTCCCGCAGCCTCGCAAACTCGGCGGGGTGCCGCAACAGCGCCAGCCACGAATTGCTCAGCAGCCTCGGGAGTGTCTGGGAAAAGGCCACGAACGTCGGTTCCCCCATGGGCACGGAGGCCTTCTCGAAGACGCTTTCGAGCTCTTTCGTTGCGATCGCAGCGTCTTCCAAAACAGGCGATCCATCCTTCTCGCCCGTCGCCGCGAACACGCGCCGGCTCAAAGCTCCGAGCCTCTCGCGCTCTTCCGCGCACATGCCGGTCGCGAACATCGCCAGGCTCAAACCCCACGGCAGGGCGAATTCGCTCAGCAAGTCCGCGGTCCGGCAGCTGAGAGCGTTCAGGATTGTTCGCGCCTCTTCTTCCGCCTGCGGACGCCACTGTGTCAACCGCGCCGGAGAAAACCGCGCCAGCACGTCGGCGCGCAATTTCAAACGGCCAGCCTCGTCGCGAGAATCGCGAACAATTTTCTGGCCCGCGCCCACGTTCCACAACTGTGGATGCTGCAAGCCTGCCAGCACATCGGCGTAGCGGCTCAAGACCCAGGCGCCTTTGGCGTCGTCGAAGTAAGCCGGCCGCGGCGCATCGGGATGAAAGTTATCGGGCATTCTCTCCCGCCGATCTACGTTCCACGTAGCGACCGGTCTCCAGACCGGTTGCAGGCGAACGAAGTTCGCCCGGGCGAGCTGCGCTCGCCGCAACAGGAAAGATTCCTGTTGCCACGTGCCGACAGGAATCCTTCCTGTCGGGTCGCGCGGAGCGCGGCTGCCGGCGGCGGATCGGGATGAAAGTTACTCTCCATGTTCCGAATCGTTGGGCCGGTCATCGCGACCATTCACTACTGTACGCGTACATGGACGCGATGCGCTACCCAGCCACGAACGCATCGCGACAATCGAGCTAACATCTTAAGTTGCCGAACCCCTGGTTGCACTGCCCCGGACTTCCCCGTCATGTGGCCGCCGTGCTCGCGGCGCTCCATCTGCGCGACCCGCAACCCGACGCGCTGCTCGCCCTCAGTCCGCAAGAGCGCTCCGCCGCCCTCGACTACTGCGATCGCGAAGCTCTTACGCTCCTTCTTCGCGACATCCTCCCCGAAGACGTCGCCCCCCGCGCCGCGAAGAACCTGCGCCGCCTCCGCACCGCCGAACAAACCTACCGCGACCTTCTCGCCCTGCCCGTCGATTTCGTCGCGCTGAAAGGCATCACCCAATGCGATCTCTTCGGCATCCGCCCGCAGGACCGCGCGCAATACGATATCGATCTCTACATCCCCCGCGAAACCGTAGAAGCCGCGCGCGACGCTCTGCACGCTCGCAACTACGAAACCATCGCCGGCATGGAGAAGTTCCCCACGGACCATCTTCCCGGCCTTTTCCCGCGAACCGCTTGGCGCTGGCGCGGCGATTACTTCGACCCCGAGATGCCGCTCGCCGTCGAACTGCATTTCCGCTTCTGGAATCCGCAACTGCAGCGGCTGCCCGCAACCGGAGTCGAGGAGTTCTGGACTCGCCGGACGCATCGCACGATCGGCGGCGTCGAGATTCCCGTGCTCTACCCCCAGGACGCTGTGGCGTACGCCGCGCTGCATCTGCTTCGCCACCTCCTGCACGGAAGCACGCGAGTGTTCCATGTCTATGAAGTCGCGAGCCTGCTGCAAAACCGCGCGCGCGATGAAATGTTCTGGAAGGAGTGGCGATCCCTTCACGCGCCGGATCTGCGCCGCCTGCAAACTGTGTCGTTCCTGTTGAGCGAAGCCTGGTTCGGCTGCGATCTGCCCGCGGCAGTGCGCGAAGAAGCCGCACAATTGCCGCCAAAAACGCGGGCATGGTTCGCGGATTTCGGGGCCTCGCCGGCGCTGCGTCCGTTCATCCCCAACAAGAAAGAACTCCGCCTGCACTTGAGCCTGCTGCATTCCTGGAAAGACAAAGCCGCCGTGGCGCGCCGTCGCTTGCTGCCGACGAATCTGCCGCCGCCATCGAGAGCCACGGAAACAGAATCCAGCCGGGTCGTTTACGCGAAGTGGTTCCTAAGCCGCCTCAAACACCACATCCTGGCGCTCGTGCGGTGGTAGCTCGGTGCACCTTTTACCGCTCCTTTACGCGTTTGTGAAAAAATCGAGTTGTTTCCGTATCTCCTGCACCGTTTACCGCTCCCTTACGGTCACGGCTTCGTATGTGGTTGATTCCGCTAACGGAGCCGTGACCGTGAGGGAGCGGTAAACGGTGCATCGAAAGGCGGATGGAGCGCCACGAGAACAGCAGCCGGATTTTTTTTAGCCCCGTTACGAAGCGGTAAAAGGTGCATCGAAAGGCGGATGGAGCGCGACGAGGACCAAGGAGCGCTAAATACTGCCGCCCGCTACCAGCTATTCTGCCCCCGGAAAACCTCAGGCACCGTCCGCAGCAAAATCCCGAAATACATCCCGAGATTCCGCCCGCGCACGTACTCCAGATCCAGCCGCCGCCGATCCTCATACGTCAGCCGGTTCCGCCCCGAAATCTGCCACAAACCCGCCAGCCCCGGACGCACCTGCAGCACCTCATCCGCATACACGCCGTAATACTCCCGGAACTCGCGCTGCGTCAGAGGCCGCGGACCCACCAGCGACATATCCCCGCGAACCACGTGCCACAACTGAGGCAGCTCGTCGATGGAATGGCGCCGCAGAAACCGCGCCAGCCCGCTGCGCACGCGAGGGTCGTGAGCCCCCTTCAGCGCCGGGCCGCGATCGTCGGCAATGAAATCCACCCACCGCCACTCGCCACGTTCGCCGCGACTTCCCCACATCGTGCGGAACTTCAGCATCCACAACGCCGAGCCGCCCCGCCCCACCCGCTTATGAGCGATGAGGGGAGTGCGCCGGCTGAGGATCCAGATCGCCAGCGCACTCGCTATCATCGCCGGCAGGCAGAGCACCAGCAGCACGAGCGCGGCAGTTCGCTCGAACAGGTGCACCGCTTCCCACCCGATCGCGTCTCCAACAACGACATTTCGGACTACAGGTATTGTCGCCAACGTCTCACCTTGAACCGATAGTAGAGGGTCGTTCCCGGTAAATTGGTCGGAACCTTGTAAATAACTTGTGAACTCACCGCCAGCTAATTACTGACCGCGATCGTCACCTGGTTCGTGGACGTGACGCCATTCATCGAGATCTGCACCGGCACTGCGTTGCCGGTCGGCGTTCCGGGCTGAATGATGATGTTGATCTGATACACGCCCGGGAACTGCGGTGTCATGCCCGAATACACCACCTGGGCCGGAACCCCGCCGACCAGCACCTGCGGCTTGGTCACCGTCTGCGGAAGCGCATTGATGTCCGTCACGCCGCTGCCCGTCACTTCCGATGGACTCACCTGCCCCAGGCCTGTTGCGAGTAACACCAGAGTTGCCGGGTCATTAATCTTCGCCGGATGAGTCGTCAAACCGGGAATCGCCCCTGCCGGCGCGGCAAACAGATAGTCCGTGTTCCCGTATGCCACTGCCTGCAGCGTGTTGCCCACGATGAAATTGAAGATGCCGGGCGCCGTTGCGATGGTGACGGTCGCCGGTGCGGAGCTCGCGTTTCCGTTCTTGACCACCACCTGAGCCGAGCCGTCTTTGACTTCCCACGGCACCTGGACGTTCAGCTGGTCGCCGTTTGCAGGATCGTGCGACGCGAAAATCATCGGCGCCGCGATGCCGTTGAATGTCACCGAGATGTTCGACAAAGAAGTCGAAAGCGGAATGGAATCGGCCTTTGCCGTGGTGGACGCCAGATTGGACCCGAAGATCGAGACGAGCGACCCGGCTGCAACGGGTTGGCCCTTCGCGAAACTCGCCCCATTGAGTACGCCGCCGTCGGCGATCGTAGGAGTCTGCGCGGCTGCCACTGCGGAGCCGGCGATGATGAGTACTGCAGTATGGAATAGCCTCACAAGATTTCCTTGGCTTTATTCTAGTTGCCGCGGCGTAAGTCACAAAGCAAAATTGGGGATATTTTACCTGTGCAAAGCTGCCTGGCCGCGCAGACTCCGAAGCGTCGCCACCACTTCGGCGTGCTTGCCACCGTCGAGATCCACTGCCAGTGCCGCTTCCCGTTCCGCTTCCCCGGCGCGCCCGGCCAAAGCCAACACCTGCGCGAGCGTCCAGTGCGGCTTGAACCAATGTGGATTCGCGTGAATTGCCGACCGAAGCGCCCATTCGGTATGCGCGAAATCGTTCTGCGTCGCATAAATGGCCGCAGCGTTGTACCACGCGTTGCAAGGGTCCTCGGATTCGCGAGTGGCGCGATCCGCCGCTGCGCCGGCCTGCGCCAGAGCCTGAATCTTCGTCAAAGGATTCGCCCCGGTCGATGCTAACGTGAGCTGCGCCCGCGAATACCATAAAGCCGCGCTCGTCCCCGGCATCCGCCAGCGGTCGTATTCGGAGTAGAATCTCGCCGCGGCGCCCGCGTCGGCGCGCGCCAGACTCGCGGAACTCTGGGCAAGCTCCCGATCCGCCACACCGTACCGGACCAGGCAGTACGCAAAGAATACCGCTGCCGTCGCGAACGCCAACCGCATCGCACCCGGCGAACGCCTTCGCTCCGCCGCGTCCGAATTCTGCCCAACCCCTACGGCGGTGATCACCATCATCAACAAAGCTGTCGGCAAGACGAAGACCGTGAACTGCTGCGCTACAACCACCGCCACGAGCGCGCCTAATAACTCCGCGTCCCGCCGCGAACTCCACAACCCGAGCCCAACCACTCCCACCAGCAGGATCAATCCCAGTACCCCTTCTGCGATCAACGCATCCAAAAACATGTTGTGCGGGGATTCGTGCACAAAGTCGGGATACTTCCGCGCCAACTCCGTCGATTCGAACTGCGGAAACTCGGCCGTGAACACTTCCGCGCCGTACCCCGATAGGGGCCGACTGGCGGCCATCCGCAGCCCATCCCGCCACAACAGCAGCCGCGATCCCCCCCAAGGATCCTCGGCAAACCATCGAGCCCTGCTACGCATCTGCTGCCCCGCGGGCAGGAAATAGAATCCGGCGCCCGCGGCGGCAACCGCCGCTCCCACCAGCAGCACTCGCCGCGGCACGCGAGCCCCGCGGGCCCACAGCCACAGCGCGCCGCCAAGCGCCAAAGCGAACATCGCCGCGCGTGTGCCCGTCAACAGCATCGCCGCCGCCGCCACCGCCGCGCAGACGTAGGCGGCAGCGCGCCACAGGCCCGCCTCCGCACGCGCTACCCAAACGCAAAGAAATGCCGACCCCGCCAGAAAGGTCGCGAAATAACTGACATACCCGAGCGTCCCTGGAGGCCGCACGATCGTCCACACGCCCTCGCCCACGTGATACGCGCTCGCCGGAAGCAATGGGTCCCAACCGAAGTACTGCGCGATGCCATATAGGCCCGCGATCCCCGCCGCCGGAACAAAGTAGCGCAAAACTGCCCGCGCCCGGTCCACCCGCCCCGACGTGTATCCTGCCAGCAGCCACGCGAACGCCATCAGCGCCACCTGAGGCACAGCTCCGAATCGGCGCCAGTTTGTGCCGAAAGCAGACAGCGCCGGATTCCGCGAGAGCCATGTCGAGATCGCCAGCCACGCTGCCGACGCAGCCAGCAGCCACCCGAAGAGGCGATAAGCCCGCCCCGCGCCGCCCCACCCGCGCACCGCCGCCCACACGCACGCACCAGCAGTTCCGGCCAATAAAATCACCAGTTTGGGAGTCACGTCGAAGTAAAAAAGCCAGCCCGGAGTTATTACAAGCGCAACAAGCAAAATGGTGGCGCCGAAAACCGCGTTCATATCGGTTACACTAACTCAGGAATCCGGTGGGCGAGACTTTCGACCTCTATCGTTACATTCGTTACGCGGGCCAGCGTTGGAAATTCGTTCTGACTTCGTGCGCGGTCGCCATCGCTCTGGCCGTCGTCGCGAGCCTCCTCATGACCCGCGAGTACACCGCCACCGCTCGCATTGTCATCGAGCCCCCGGCCGGCACGGACCAGCGGTCCGCCATGGCCGTCAGCCCCATCTATCTCGAATCTCTGAAAACTTACGAGGAGTTTGCCGGCAGCGATAGTCTCTTCCGCACTGCCGTCGAGCGCCTCCACCTGCGCGATTCGCTCGGCGCCATGCCCATCGAATCCATGAAGCGCAAGGCCCTGAAAGTCGCCCTCGTGCGCAACACGCGCATTCTGGAAATCAGCGCCACCATGCCCGACCCGCGCCGCGCTCACGAGCTCGCGCAGTTCATCGCCGAATCCTCCGTCAGCCTCAACCAGACCCTCGTGGCCGAAAGCGACCGCGACCTGACCGCCGGAATCTCTGCCGACGTTCAGCAAGCCCGCGAGCACCTGAACGCAGTCGAGGCCGAATGGTCGCGCGCCCTCGTCACCGAACCCACGCAAGACCTGCAGGCCGACATCGACAACGCCTCCGACCTCCGTTCCAAGCTCCAGCATGACGCCATCAACGCCGAAGTCGATCTTGTCGATGCGGCGCAGCGTGAAAAGCAATCGGCGCAATCCGCCGAAACGCGCGCCGAGACCGCCGATGCGCGCGCGCGCCTGGAAGAAATGCGAAAGCAACTGGCGGCGCTCGATTCGGAAACCTCTCGCAAGGAAAAACTGCTCGGCGAACGCATGGCCCATCGCGAACATCTGGAAGCCGAACGCAAAGCCGCGCAGACCGCACTCGCCTCTCTCGAAGGCCGCGTCCGTGAATCGCGCGCCGATGCCGGATACCGCGGCGAGCGCCTGAAGATCGTCGACCCCGGCATTGTGCCGGAGCGTCCCTCCTCGCCTAACCTTCCTCTCAATGTCGCGGCCGCGCTGCTTCTCGGCACTCTCCTGCCGCTCGTCTATCTCGCCTTCGAAATGAATTTCCGCGAGGAGCGCATGCTCCGCGGCGCGCCCGTCCGTCCCTTGGCGCGAGCCGGCCGTGAATAGCGCGTCCCTACGCCGCCCGCACGTTGCCGCGGCGCTGCTCGGCGCGTGGGCCGCCGCCATCGCAGTCATCCCCGGCGTTGCTCGCCAGGCCATTGTTGCCGCGCCCGCCGCTGCCCTCGCCGTCGCGTGGTGGACCCTGCGGAAGCCGCACCGCTGGCTCACCCTCTTTTTTTGCATGGCGCTGCTTTTGCCGCCGCTGCCCATAGCTGCCGGCGATTCCGGCCCGCACCCGTGCCTCGCCGCCGCCGCTCTCGGACTCTTCGCCGGAGCGCTCTGGCTGCCGCGCTGGCGCATCGCCCTGAACTCCGTCAGCTTCTCCCTCGCCGCGCTTCTGTTCGCGCTTCTCCTTAGCGTTCCGCAAGCCGTGCTGCGTTCCGGCTTCGTGCCCGCCGCGGCCAGCCTCGCCCGCGTGGCCCTCTTCGGCATCCCCGTCTACATCTTTTTCTACGCCGCCTACGGACCTGGCAAAGACGCGAGCGTATCCCGCTTCGTGCGCCTGCTCTACTGGTTCGCGATCGTCTCCGCGCTGTTCGCGTGCGTCGATTTCTACTATCAGTTCCCCGCGCCCGCCGGCTACGGACCTCAATTCGTCTGGCTCGATTCCGGAGTCTATCGCCGCGCCCAGGGCCTTTTCTACGAAGCCAGCACTCTCGGCAACTTCTGCGCCTTCTTTCTGGTGATGATCCTGGTCGCGCTCTCGCGCCCTTCCGCCGAATCGCCTGTCTCGCGACCTGGACTTTGCGCCGGAGGCGCGGTGCTCCTCGCCGCGCTCGTGCTCTCCTACTCGCGAGCCTCCCTCATCACTGTGGCGGTCGCCGCACTTGTGCTGCTCTGGATCAATCGCCGGCGGATCCGCTTTACGCACATCCTTGTCACCTTCTCGTCCGCGCTGGCCGGTGCGGCCCTCATTTGGAAACTGTTTCCCGCCTTCGCCGAAATGTATTGGGTGCGCCTCTCCGGGTCCGCCGAGTTCCTCTTCACCGCGACCAATGGGGTGCTCTCCGGCCGCGTCGAAAGCTGGCGTACCCTCACCTCCTGGATCGCCGCGCATCCCGGCAGCATTCTCCTCGGCATCGGGTACAAGACGCTGCCCTACAGCGACGCCGCCGGCGGACCCATCGTCGCCGACAACATGTACCTCAGCCTGCTCATCGAAACCGGAATCTTCGGCCTGCTCGCCCTCATCTGGTTCAACTCCGCCGTGCTGCGCGCCTCATGGAAAGCTTCGCGATCCGCCGTTGCACAGCGCTCCTTCCTCGGCGCGTGGATGCTCTGCTTCTGGTGCGGCGAAGCCATTCAGATGTTTTCCGGTGACATTCTCACCTACTGGCGCGTCCTGCCCGTGTACTTCTGGGTGCTCGCCGCGGCGGTGCGCGAATGAGGCTCCTGCTCTTCGATCAGTTCAGCGACCTCGGCGGCGCGCAGCAGGGCCTCCTCGACGTGGTCGCGGAAATTCACCGGCGCGGGTGGCGCTGCGTCGCCGGCTTGCCGGGCGATGGCGTGCTCTGCGAGCGTCTGCGCGCGCTCGAAGTTCCCACCGAGCGCATCGAGTGCGGACCTTACCACTCCGGCCGCAAGACCGTTCGCGACCTCGGCCGCTTCGTCTCCGGCACGCCGCGCCTCGCCCGTCAAATGCGCGACCTGGCCGAATCGCTCGGCGCCGAAGCCGTCTACCTCAACGGTCCGCGTCTGCTGCCCGCGGCGGTGCTTGCGAATTTTCGCGTGCCCGTGGTCTTCCACTCGCACAGCATCGTCTCCACCCCGATGTCCCGCCGCCTCACCGCCGCTGCGCTCTCGCGCCTCCGCGCCACCGTGCTCGGCTGCTGCGATTTCGCCGTGCGCCCGTGGAGTGGACACGTCATCTATAACGGAGTCGCCGGACCGCCGCCCGGCTGGCGCAAAACTCCATCGGCAGCGCCGCGCATCGCCTGCATCGGCCGCATCGCGCCGGAAAAAGGCCAGCTTGAGTTCCTGCGCGCCGCGCGAGCCATTCACGCCACCCTCGGCGATGCCCGATTCACCGTATACGGAGCCGCCCTCTTCGCCGACGCGGGAGCGCTTCGCTATGAACGCGACGTTCACCGCGAAGCCGAAGGGCTGCCCGTCGCCTTTCCCGGTTGGATCGCCAACGTCTACGACGCGCTCGCCGAAGTCGATCTGTTACTGGTCCCCTCGGCAGCCCACGAAGCCACCACAAGAGTCATCCTGGAAGGCTTCGCCGCCGGAGTCCCGGTGATCGCTTTCAATTCCGGAGGGATACCCGAAGTCATCGAAGACGCAGTCAACGGCTATCTGGTGGATTCCGTCGAAGCAATGGCAAGCCGAAGCGTCGAACTGTTAAAAGGAGATCCCGCCGTTCTCCACCAAATTGCCGCCAATGCCCGCCAATCCTGGCAACAAAGGTTCACCGTAGATCGCTACGCCAAGGAAGTAGTGGATTTCCTGGCGGAAACAGCCGTGAAGCCAGTGGCAACGCAATTAACCACAGAGGACACAAAGAAAAAAACAAGAGTTCACAGAGAATCTCTTTCATGAAAGCCGCCGGCGCTGCCGAACCTCCGACCAACACCCCGCGGGCGCCTCTCAAAAGCCTCCGCGCCTTCCCTCCATCTCAGCGGTAATGCCTGTTTTCTCTGCGCCCTCTCCGCGGCCTCCGCGTCTCCGTGGTGGAATTGCGCTGCCGCAAACCCACACGGAACGGCGCCCCAATCCGTTTGCGGCTTGCCGCGCTGTGGTGAACTGACACTGCCCGCGCCCGCGGCCTACTTAGGCTCCGGAGCCGTCTTGGGCTCCGCTTCCCCCCGATGGCACGTGTAGCACGACACATGCATCTTCCCGTCCGTGAACTCCGCATTCACTTTCTGCATCATAGTGATCATGTGCCGCGCCGTTTCCTTTTTCGGATTCTCGTCGCTTGCGAAGTTCCCCTGCACATGGCAGTACGTGCACTGCACGCCCAGCCCCGCCGTGAACGTGCGCATGATCTGACCCACCTCCGCCGAGCTGTTCACCTTCAACACCTTCAAATTTTTAGGGGGCGGAGCCGGAGCCTTTTTCTCCTGAGCCATCACCGGCAGCAGCGCAATCGCGCCTACCACGAACCATCGCATGCGCAATATCATATACCCGCGCGCATCCACGACGGCAGATCCTTCTTCGTGTCGCGCAAAATCTCCAGCACGTCGCGCCGGCCCTTCAGCTCAGACGCGATCCGCCGGTAAATCTTGTCCCGCACCGCCTCGGGCAAAGCATCGAATTGCGCGCTGTAGATCAGATAACTCAACGGATACCGGAACAGCCGCGTCTGCAGGTCGAAATCCCGTAGACTTCGGCCCTGCCGGTCCCTGGGCCCGCGCAGCGGAAACGTCTTCGTGAAAGTCGAAACACCCTCCACCGGCTCCTTCAACGGCACCTCATCCAGAAACAGCATGTAGCGGAGCAGCGCATCCAGATCTGCGTCGTAATTCTCGCCCATCCGCGCCAGCCATCCCACCCGCGTCATGAAATTGACCATCTGCGTCTGATGCTCGAACGTCATCAGCGCCACGATGTCGCTCACCCCGCTCAAATACCCCGCCGTGTCCACGCGACTCGCAAGAGACGCCAGATTCTGATGCGAGCTCAGCACGTGCGGCTCCGAAGGGTCCATCGCGACCCCGTTCGCCCGATCCCGCTGCTCGCCGCGCGCCGCATTCACATACCACCCGCCCCACCGGTCCGCAAATGGCGTTCGATGATCCGTGATGATCGCACCCGTGCGATCCGCCGCGCCGCTCACTCCGGGAAAAACAGACCCTACGAACATCCCCGGCACACCCTGCGTCGACGCGCCGGTGTGACAGTGCAAGCAAGCCGCCTGCCGGTGAAATCCCTCGCCATCGAAGCTGTAAAAAATCACGCCCTGCCGCGGATCCAGGCTCGCGACCTCCATCGATGCCGCGCCGCGAATCCACGCCACCGCCGTATCGTCGTTGAAGTAAATCGCCCGCGGATTCCGCGGCGAAATGCGCTCTGCCTGAAAACTGGTCTTCGAAAACACCAGCGCCTGCGAATCGATATTGATGTTCAATTGCGCAAGCAGATCGGCTAGATTGCGCGCCGACCGCTTCTCGCGAATCAATCGAGCGACCGCATCGCCGGTCGCCGCCGTCCGGTACTGAATCGCCGCGTGGTCCAGCGGAAGATCCGTCGCGTACCGCTGCGCCGCCGCGATCCCGATCAGCGCGCCCGCCGCCAGTAGCTTATTGATTCCCACCAGGAGCACCCCGGCCCGCCGGAACGTCGGCCAGGTATACCGCCGACTGGAATCCCAGCACCGAGGCAAACTTGTCCATTGCGTCCTTCTGCTGCTGTTCCGCCGCTGTCAGCGGCCGCTCGTACACCGATGCGCGCGCCGCTACCACGCACATATCGCTGCGGCAGTTGTGCGAATTCTCAGATCCCAACTTCTCCAATAGCGCCACTGTCTCCAGATGCGGCTGTCCGAAGCGCGTCGGACCGTTGGCCATATCCGCCACCGTGTCGCCCGCCTTGCTGCGCGCCTTCACGTTCGCGCCCTTGCTCACCAGGTAGTTCACCATGTCGTTATCGCCCAGGTATGCCGCGCCATGCAGCGCCGTGTAGCCGCGATTTTCCGCCGCGTTCACATCGTTGCCCAGTTCCACGCACAGCTTCACCGCATTCACCGGCGGCTCCGGCGCGTTTACGCTCCAATTCGCCGCCCATCCGATTCCCGCCGCCGCCATCAGCGGAGTCACGCCCGACTTCGTTGTCATCTTCGGATCCGCGCCATGCTCCACCAACAGTTTCATCGCCGCCGTATCGTTCGATTGCGCCGCGCGCCAGAATGCCGTCGCCCCGCCCGGGTCGACCCACGTGTAGTCGTTCGTAAAAGATCGGAACCACAGCTTATCGTTCAACTGCGCGTTCACGTTCGCCTTGTGCTCCAGCAGCGCCTTCATCAGGTCAAGATACCGCGTCTTTTCCTGGTCGACGTTCGGCTGCGGAAACCAGGCATGCGGAGCCCACTCGGTATCCACCACTGCGTACAGCGGCGCGAGCCCCGAGAGAGTCGCCAGATTCGGATCCGCGCCCTTGTCCAGCAGATACATCGCGACATCCAGATGGCCATTGGTGATCGCGATCACCAGCGGCGTGAACTTATCCGCGCTCGCGATGTTGAGATCTGCGCCGCCTTCCGCCAGCGCGCGCACCGTTTCCATGTGCCCTTCGCGCGCCGCGTACAACAGTGCGGTGTTGCCGCCCATGAACTCCGCGCCCACCCGCCGCGGAGCGCGAGCCGCCACGTCTCCCGCGCGAGCTTTCGCCTTCGCCGGCAGGAACTCGGCCGATTTCAGTTGCAGTGCGTGAGCCAATGTCTCGAGCTCCGCCTTCGCAGTGTCCGTTGCCGATTTCGCCGCCGCAACTGCCGCCGCCGCATCCGCCGCTTCATCCGCCTTATCCTGAGCGGCCGCCGACTGTGCAGCGGCAGCAGCCCCGCGACCCCCGCGGCCTCCACGACCCCCGCCCGCCGCGCCCGGCCGTTCTTCCACAATGTTGCCGTCCTGGTCGAACCGCACGCGCTCCACTTTCGTCACCTTGCTCGTGACGTTCGCCTCCGCGCCGTGCGCCAGCAGATACCGCACCACCGCATCGCGATTCAGCGCGGCCGCAAACATCAGCGCCGTTTGCCCGTGCGCCGCCTCCGTCGCCTTCACATCCGCCCCGTGCTCCACCAGCACCTTCACTGCGTCCACGCTTCCGCTCGATGCCGCTGTCATTACCGCCGTCGTGCCGTTGGCGTTCACCGCGTTGGCATCGGCCCCCGCCTGCAGCAGCGCCTCGATCACCGCAGCATTCCCGTTCTGGCAGGCCATAAATAGCGGCGTGATGGCGCCCTCGCGCGTGGTCACCTTGGGATTAGCGCCCGCGGCCAGCAGCATCTTCACCATCTCGAGATCGTCGTGAAACGCCGCCCAGTGCAACGCAGTGGAGCCATCGCCCTGAGCGGCATCCACATCCACGCGCTCCTTCAACAATTGCTGCACCTGCTGCTTGTTGCCCTGCATCGCCGCTTCGGAAAGCCGCGAATCGGCCGCGCCGAACGCCAGCGCCGCCGCCAGTACTCCGCTAGCCAGAATCTTCAACATCGCCAGTTCCCTCTTTTAACAACCCTCAATGCGCGTCACACCTTTTACCGTTCCCTTACGGGGCTGTGAAAAAATCGAATTCTTTCCGTATCCCCGGTGCATCGAAAGGCGAATGGAGCGCCACGAGAACAGCAGAAGGAGCGGTAAAAGGTGCATCGAACCTCGTGCCGTGCCGAACGCCGGCGACCAAGCCGCAACTCCGCTCGCCGGGGTAATACGTGCCTCATGCCTTTAAATCGCCACGGTCCCGTTGCTATCGCCGAAGCTCTCCGCCTTCACGCCCAGCTTCTGCAACATCGTCAGCATGATGTTGGCCGCCGGCGTGCCATCCTGCGTGCGCACATGCAGGTTGCCCTTCAGCATGCCGTTGGCGTGACCCACCAGCACCATCGGCACGCGCTTGTGATTGTGCACGTTCGAATCGCCCATCGGGCTGCCGTAGAGCACCATGGAATGGTCCAGCAGGTTGCCGTCGCCATCCGGCGTGTCTTTCAGTTTCTGCAGGAAGTACGGCAGCAGACTCACGTGATACCGGTTCAGCTTCGCGAACTCCGCGATGCGCGCGGGATTCTCGCCGTGATGCGAGCACGGGTGGAACGGCGTTTTCACTCCGCTCTCCGGCCACACGCGGCCGCTGACGTCGCGGCTCATCTTGAACGCCGAAACCCGCGTCGTGTCCGTCATGAACGCCAGCGCCTGCAAATCGAACATCAGCCGCAAATGCTCTTCGTAGTTATCCGGGACGCCGAGCGGAGCCGCCGGGAGCGCCCGCGCCGCGCCGCTCGCATTGTATTTCTCGATCCGCTGAATCCGCCGTTCGATCTCCCGCACATCGTCCAGATACGCGTTCAACCGCCGCCGGTCGCTCGGACCCAGATTCTTCTGCAGCCGGTTCACATCGCGCGAAATCCAGTCCAGAATGCTGCGATTCGTCGCCTGCCGCGACGCCCGCTCTTCCGGCGTGCCGCCCTCGCCGAACAGATTCTCGAACGCCATCCGCGGATCCAGCGTCATCGGCAGCGGCTGCGTCGGCGACGCCCAACTGATCGTATCCGCATACACGCACGCGTACCCGTAATCGCACGCGCCCGATGCATCCACCATCTCGATGCAAAGCTGAATCGAAGGCAGCGGCGTATCCTGGCAGCACTGCTGCGCGTACAACTGGTCGATCGATGTGCCGACGAAATAATCCGAGCCCTCCGTCATCTTCGGATGCGCCGCCGTCAGATACACCGCGCTCGACCGGAAATGGTCCGCTCCTTCCTCCGCCGCCGACCACGCCGTGGCCGGGTGTTGATCCGTGTCGCTGACAATCGTGATGTACTCGCGGAAGTCCTTCAGCGGCTCCAGCGTCTGGCTCCACTCGAAGTCGCGTCCTTCCTTCGCGGGCGACCAGTAGTGCTTGTTCGTGCCCTCTCCCGTCGCGCCCGCCGACCCGTGCACCATCTCGATGCAGCACAGCCGCGTCTTCGTCGCAGCCGCCGTTTTCGCAACCTGCGTCTGCGCCGGAACCATCGCGTCCAGCAGCGGCAAACCGAGCGCCGCTCCCATGCCGCGCAACACCATGCGGCGCGAAAGATGCTTCTTCGTGATGTATTGCACCTGCGTCTCTCCTACTGCTGCAAGTTCAAAATCGTGGGCGCTGTCCCCTTGGGTTCAGCCTCTTCCGCGCGCCGCATCTGAAACGCCGGGCTTCTTACGATGCCCAGCACGAACGACGAAAATTTGTTGTTATTCCGCGCCGCCTCGCGCTCAATCGAGCGCACCTGCGGCATGTCCCAATACTCCAAAACGCGACCCAGTCCGTAGGCCAGTAAGCTCTCCGTGAATGCCGCGAGGAAGGCGTCCTGCCGCCCCACCAGCGCATTGCGCAATGCCACCGGACCGTCCAGCTTTGACCCATCGAACATCTGTCCCTTCGGGTCGATCGGGAAGCCGCTGTCGTGCGTCCGCCACACACCCACGGGGTCGAAATTCTCCATCGCGAAGCCGATCGGGTCCATCAGCTTGTGACAGCTTGCGCAAGTCGGATTCGCGCGATGCTCTTCCATCCGTTCGCGCACCGAAAGCGGCTTCGCCACGTGGCCGGTGCGCAATTCCGCATTCTCCGGCAGCGCCGGGACATTCGGAGGCGCGGGCGGCGGCGGAGTCCCCAGCAGCACTTCCATCACGTACTTGCCGCGCTGCACGGGCGACGTGCGGATCGCCGTGGACGTCAGCGTGAGTATGCCCGCATGCCCCAGCACGCCGTAGCGATTCGGGTCCGTCACCGCCACCCGCCGGAAACGATTTCCCATCACGTTGGGAATTCCGTAGTGCTTCGCGAGGCGCTCGTCGACAAACGTGTAGTTCGCCGTGAGCAGGTCCATGATGCTGCTGTCGTTATGCACAATGCTGTCGAACAGCAGTTCGGTCTCGCGACGCATGGAATTCGCCAGGCTCCGGTCGAAATTCGGAAACAGATACAGATCCGGAACCGCCTCGTTCAGGTTTTGCAGATGCAGCCACTCGCTCGCGAAATTCTTCGATAGCGCTTCCGACTTCGGATCCGCCAGCATCCGCCGGGCCTGCTTCTCCAGCACCGCCGCGTCCTTCAGCTTGCCTTCGCTCGCCAGCGTCACCAGTTCATCGTCCGGCGCGCTGCTCCACAAAAAGTACGAAAGCCGCGAAGCCAGTTCCAACTCGCTCACGCGGTAATTCGTTCCGGGCGCCACGCCCGCCGGCGTCTTCTCGAACCGGAAAACAAATTCCGGACTCGCGATCATCGCCTGTATGGCCGTGCGAATCCCCGTCTCGAAATTTCCTTCGTTCTTCCCGCGCTGATAAAAGCTGAGCAGGTCTTCCAGATCGTTCGGCGTCACCGGACGCCGGTACGCCTGCCGCGCCAGCGCCGAAAGGATCCGCTTCGCGCACGGAATCTCGTCCTCGCCCGCGCCCGGACGGCACACAAAAATCTTGCGCCGGCTCGGCGTATCGGAAACGCCTTCCGCCTTCAACGGACCCGTCACACTCAACTCGTGCAGATGCGGCAGCGTCGTCATGCCGGGCAGCGCGCCTACGCTCACATCCACCAGGCTCTGCTCCACCATCTGGTATTCGTCTTCGATCGGTCCATCGAACTTCTGCGGGAACGATGCCGAAATTCGCTGCGGACCCGCGCGCACATGAATCGGCGGAGTCTTGATTCCATCTTTCGCCAGCGTCATCGCAGGATTGATGTCGATCATCGCCACCTGCTCGCCGTTCACCGCCACTTCAATCTGCTGGCCCTTCCCCTGATTCATCCCAAACAACGGACCCGTCGGCGAATAATAAAACCCGAGCTTGAAGACGTAATCGCCATCGGCCGGAAAATCGTGAACCACTGCCAGTCCGCCGCGCGTCCCCATCGGCGTGCCATCCACGTGGCGCACTTGCGAAAGCACGCGCGGAATCCAGTAGGTGTGGGTCAGAGGCAGCGCATGCGGGTCGCCCACCGCCTCGCGGCTGATCTTGCCGGCGGCGCGAATGTAGCCTTCCATCAATGCCGGCGAAAGCGTCAACACGTCCGCCATGTTGTCGAACCCGTGGCTCATGTCGTCGGTTGGCAGCAGAGCGGAAACGTCTACCCGCACGTCCAGCAGGTCGCGGATGGAGTTCGCGTACTCGGTCCGGTTTAGCCGGTGCAGAGCCGGACGGCCCGGGTTCGGATGCGCGGACGCCGCTTGATCGATCGAGCTTTCCAGCGAAGCGATAAACGCCTTGGTGGCTTGTGCCGGAGGCCGCGGGATTCCCGGCGGAGGCATCATCCCGGCATGCAGAATCCGTAGTGCTTTTTCGCCGGTTTCCGCGTCGAGCTTTGACAGGTTGACGTTGCCGGACTTCAGCTTCTCGTTGTGGCAGCCAATACAGTATTGATTGACGAAGGTCTGCTGCGGTGCTGCGGAACTCGCTTTATGCGCGGACTGGGCCCACACACTACCGGCCGCGAACACGGCGGCAACGCTGCCAAGTACAAGACGATGCATGCTTCGGGCCCCTCACCGGAATGTAACAGTCGAAAACCCGGACTGAATTATATTGATTGCACAGGCCGAAGTCAATCGAATCAGCCCCCGCTTCAGCCCCTCCGCGCTTCGTATAAATTTTCACCCCTCCAAATCCGTCCACCTGCTTGGTGGCGCTATTATCGGCGTTATATGGGCGTCACCCTTTCCGCAGTTGAATATCAAGTGTTGGTGGAGCAGGCTCCGATCATGATTTGGCGCGCCAATACCACGGCCGAATGCGATTATTTTAATGATCGCTGGCTGCTCTTTCGCGGGCGCACCATGGAACAGGAAATTGGCAATCAGTGGGCCGAGGGCGTTCACGCGGATGATCTCCCGTCCTGTCTCACCACCTACCTCGAATCCTTTCGCAAACGCGAAACGTTCGAAATGTATTACCGCCTCAAACGTGCCGATGGCGCGTACCGCTGGATCTTCGACCGCGGCGTTCCCTTCTACTCGGAAGCGGGTGAGTTCCTCGGCTACATCGGAAGCTGTATCGATGTCACGCAGCGCGTCGAGGCGCAGAAGGCCGCCGATGAAGCCAAAGAGCGCGAACTCGAAAACCTGCGCGGGTTGATGCGGATTTGCAGCACCTGCAAGCGGATCTGCAACACGGTCGGGGATTGGGAACAGGTGGAATCCTACATCGCAGCGCACTCGGCGGCGGATTTCACGCACGGCCTCTGTCCGGATTGCCTGAAAGTGCAGTTTGCTATCGCGGAGGCCCTCTGACGATGGCTCAATCCAATGCGGCCGCGCCCATTGTGCTTGTGCTTGACGATGACCCGAACACTCTCCTGGTTCTCAACTCCCTTCTGGATTCCCTGAATGTGCAGGTGATCGCCTGCGAAGACGAAAGCTGCGCGCTTCGCTGTGCCCAGGAACTCCTGCGGCCGCTGGATATCATGGTGGCGGACGTGGTCCTGAATGGAACCAACGGCCCCGCCGTCGCGCGCCAGGTGATCCCGCTCCAGCCGGCCATGCGGCTGCTCTTCATCAGCGGTTTCAGCCTAGCCGACCTCGGCCGCCGCGCTCTCCTCCACCCCGACGACGTACGTCCCGGAAGCGTAGAATTCCTGCAGAAGCCATTCGCAGCCGAAGATTTTCTGGCCGCTGTAAACCACCTCCTGGCCGCCTCCGCAAGCAGCCGGTAGGTACCGGTCTCCCGACCGGTACCAGGCGCGCAAAGCGCGCCCGAAAAGCGTCCACCCCTACCCCGCCACCGCCCCGATCGCCGCCACCAGCCGCTCGACATCCCCTTCCGTACTCGCCACTCCCACCGACGCCCGCACTGCCCCCACCGCCCGATCCTGCAAACACTCCCGAAACCGGCCGGTCGAAAACTCCCCGCGCAAACACCGCCGCGCCCGCCCAGCCGGAATCTCAAACGCGAACTCCGCCGCCCCCGGATTGCAAAAGCACCCGCCTCGCACTGCGATTCCCCGCTCCCGCGCCGCCGCCTCCACCACCTCAAACGGAACCACCCGCCCGGCGCGGCAAACGTTGAAACTGACGGTCCCGCCGCGCGCTCGCATCTCCCGCGGGCCATAAACGCAAACCGAGTCGCCCAACCCGTTCAACCCATCGAGCAAACTCTCCGTCACCGCGGCCACGCGCGCATGCACTCGCCGAACCCCCAGCCCCTCCATCCAACGCAGCCCGTCGCACACCGCCGGCATGGCCAAAAAATTCGGCGTCCCGTCCTCGAATCCCTCGCCCCCATCGCGCCGTCGCACCAGTTCATTCTGCACCGACGCGAACTGCACCGTGCCGCCGGCGAAATAACTGCGCCGCAGCTCCACCAGCGCCTCCCGCTTCGCTACCAGTGCGCCGACCCCAGTCGGATACCCAAACATCTTGTAGAACGAAAGCGCCACAAAATCCGCCGGAAACTCGGCGAGGGAAAGCGGATTTGCCGGCACGAACGCCGCCGCATCCAGCAGCACGCGATACCCGTGCCGCTGCGCCAACCCGATCCAACCCAGAGGATGCTGCACGCCCGAGAAATTCGATTGCGCCGGATACGCCAGCAGCGAAGGCCGCCGCACCGCCGGTAGAAACTCACGCACATCCGCGGCCCGCAACTCCTTCGTCAATGGCACGTACTGCACCGCCGCCCTCCGCCGCCGCGCCCGCACGCGCAGCCCGTTCACCGAATTGTGATTGTCCGCCGTCAGCACCAGCCGCGATTCGCGCCCGAACGGAAACGCCTCCGCAAGCAGGCGCATGCCGCCGCTCGCATTGGCGGTGAACACGACATCGTATTTGCTCTCGTCCGCGTGCAGAAACCGCAGCGTGAGGCGCCGCGCCTCGTTCATCGCCTCCGTGCTCGCCAGTGACGGACCGCTCTCCGAGTGCGGATTGCCGAACACGCACCCGTTGAGCCGCCGCGCGCTTCGGCACACCAGCGATTCCGGATACAGCGCCGCGCCCGTGTAATCCATGTACACGCTTCCGGTCGCATCCAGCCGCCCGAACTCCGTCTTCCGCAATTCCGCGAAATCGAAAGCTGGTCCCATCAGCAGCCCCTGCGGTGAATCTTCTCGATGAGCGGCGCCGATGCCGGTGTCGCGCCCGTCCAGTAACCCTGCGGAACTTCGCTTCTCGGAACGCCGGCAAGCGGTGTGCCGCCGAAAAACCGGCTCAACTCCGCGGCCCGCGCGAATTCCGTGCGCTCGGCGGCACTCGCGTCCACTGCCAGCCGCGGTTGAAACACGCGAGAGATCCATTCATAGATCCCCTCGCGCAAAACGAATACGTTCCCATATCCCTGCACGCGCAAAAGCACCCACGCCTGCGCCGCATGAGTCCCGCCCTCCGAATACAGAACCGTCGTGCCCTGCCGCGGCAGTCGCTCCGCCGCCAACTTTGTGAGCGATACGTTGCGCGCTCCGGGAATATGAAACGACGTGAACTCGGCTTCGGAGCGCAGGTCCAACACCCGCAAGTCCGGCTCGCCGCTGCGGATTCGCGCGCCCAGATCCAGAGCCGAAATATGATCCGCCTCGGCTTCAATCTCCGTCGCCAAATGCCGTACGTCGGCGGACGGTCGAAGGTCCGCCGCCGCTGCGCCCAGCCCGAGCACTGCCGCCGCCACCGCGAGGATTCGCCGCTCTCTCATGCCCGCGATCTCTCAATGCGCTCCGCCGCCCAAAACCCGCCCAGAGCCATCGCAGTCACCAGCGCCACGCCGAGTCCGTGAGACATACCCAGTAATTCGGGGAAGCCGATCGCGCCGCGTGCCGTGCTCGCATAAAAAGGCGCGATCCATCCATATGCCGAGTTAAACGCCGCCACTCCCGCCAGAATTCCCGCGATCGCTGCGACCCCGTCCAGCCGCCCTGACGCCGCGGCCACGCACGACGTCCCCGGACACAATCCCGCGATCAGAAAACCGGCCCCGAACAGTGCCCCACCCACTAATTGCGGCAGCACGAACGTCTCCGGCATCGCGACCTGGGACAGATCCATCAGCCCCAATTTATCGAGCCAAAATGCCCCGAGCATCGCCGTGAGCAAGGCGCTGAACATCACCTTGAAAACCGTCAGGTCCGTCAAATAGAACTGCGCCGCCAGTTTCGGAGCGAACGCCAGGCCGCCGCGCTCCAGACAAAATCCGAAAGCCAGCCCGAGCACCGAAGCCGCCCATTCCACCGTCATCGCCACAACCTCCTGGCCACCGGCGAAAGCAGGTAAGCCGTGGCGAAACATCCCGCGATAAACAGCCAGCTTCCCGCCGAGAGCAGAGCGCCGCCCGTGAGCGCCTGGCCGCTGGTGCATCCGCGCGCGAACTTCGCGCCAATGCCCATCAGCACCCCGCCGCACACGCTCGCCGCCACTCGCCCGCGCACGCCAAGATGCGGTCCTCGCTCCACCGCGAAATGGAAGCGGCCGGCGAGCCACGCCGAAAGAAATCCGCCCAGAGCTACACCGCAGAGTTCCAACACCAGCCAGTCGTGCAATATGCCGCCGCTCAGGTATGGAGCCACGGCAGGCGAAGCCGCCGCGCCGTGCCCGCGCACTGCCACGGTTCCCGCGGCCACCACTGTCGAAAACGCGCCCGATGCTCCGAGCCCGCGCCCCGCCACAGCATACGCCGCCAGCAGCACCAGGCCGATCCCTACGCCCGCAATGTACGGATCGGCGTAAGCGCGCGACTTCATTTCTCCACCGGTCCCCGCTCGTTGATCGCCCAGTCCTGGAACGCGCCGTCGTACAACACCGCTGGATGGCCCACCAGTCTCGCGCCGAAGATCACCGCCGTCGCCTGCAAGCCGATGTGACAGTACGCCACCACGGTGTCGCCGTTCTCGATCCCCGCTTTCTGAAACAGCGCCGCTACCTTCGCTTTATCCACGTGTCCGGTGTTGTCCAGAATCTCTGTGAACGGAATGTTTACCGCGCCCGGAATGTGTCCGGATTTCTTATACGTGTCCTCGGTGCCGTTGAAGTAAACCGGCGCGCGCGCGTCTACCAGCTTGTAATGCGAACGGCCGTTGAGCGATTTCACGAAGTCCGCATCCACCACCACGCTCTTCGGCGGCCGCGCCGAAAGTTTGCCGGGCGTGACATCGGCGGCCGCGGTGCTGACCGGTTTGCCGGCGCCCGTCCACGCGGGCAGACCGCCATTCAGGATGGAGACCCGGTCGCCCAGGCCGGCATACACCAGGGTGAGAACCACTCGCGTCGCGCCCGGGAACATCTCCGGACGGCTGTAGGTCACCACAATCCGCGAATCGTCCGAAATGCCGGCGGCAGCCAGCTTGGAGCGCAGTTCCTCGATACCCGGCAGTTCCAGCGAGAGGTCCTTCGGGTTCTCGTGATTCGCCGGCTTGGCGAGGTCGCCCGCGCTCAGCCGCCGGGCTCCTGGAATGTGATTCGCTTCATAATCCTGGGCAGGCCCGGCGTGCAGCACAACCATGTTCTTGTCGTGCAGATGCGCGGAAAGCCAGTCGGCGTCGACCAGCAGCGGAGCGGCCGCCTGCGCGAATACCGCGCCGCAGCCGAGTGATAGTGCAATCAGAATTCGGTGGAGTGACATGCGATGATTCTCGTCCCTTCCCTAGATGTTCTACAAAAAGCCTAGGCCAGCACTTGTAGATTGTCAAGAGGAGAGTTTCTTCGCGCTCAAACCCGAAGCTGGCCCATGTTAAGGTCGAAGTAGGTCGTGACGACAGGAATCCTTCCTGTCGTGGCGAGCGAAGCTCGCCTGCGCCAAAACGGTGCATGCTGCACGGTTTTGACTAAGCTAACTCCTTTTACCGTTTGACATACTTCTTCACGTCGCGCGGACCCACCTCCGCGCCGTAAATCGTGCCGTTCGCCGCGGCGGCCACGCCCTCGCTGAAACTGGTGACCGCGGTCCCCGGTGAAGGGTCCGGAATGAATGCGGTGACCGTGCCGTCCTTCGCGCTGCCCACGCGCATCCCGCGCTTCCAGCCGGGATTGTGTCCGTACCCGTCCTTCTCCGTCGATTCGGAATCCGTCACGTAGATTGTGTCTTTCGCATCGATGTAAATTCCGCTTGGCCGGCTGAACTGCTTCCACTCCGCCAGAAGCTTCCCGTCCTGATCGAAGATCTGTATCCGGTTGTTGCCGCGGTCGCCCACAAACAGCCGCCCCTTCGAATCGAACGCCAGCGTGTGCGGCATTTCAAACTGGCCCGGCCCCGACCCGTGACCGCCCCACTGCTTGATGAACTTTCCATCCTTCGAAAACTTGATCACGCGCGCGTTGCCCGTGTTCGGACGGTGCCCGTCACACACAAAAATATCCCCGTTCGGAGCAATCGCCACATCGTTCGGCTGATTGAACGTGTCCTCGCCGTCGCCCGGCACCCCGGCCTTCCCCAAAGTCATCAGCACCTTGCCATCGGGCGAAAATTTGATCGCCTGTTGTCCCTTTCCATCGCGCCCTTGCCCGTCCGTCACCCAAAAATTCCCGTCCTTATCGAACGTGATGCTGTGCGGAAAGATGAACATGTTCGCGCCCATCGAGCGCAGTAGTTTTCCTGATGGAGCAAACTCCAGAATCGGCGCAAGGTCGCTTCCCGAGCAAGAGTTCGCGCCGCAGCGTTCCACCACCCAGATGTGCCCGTCCGGTGTCACCTTCACCGCGCTCGTCGACCCCATCGTCCGCCCTTCGGGAAGCTGATACCAGTGCTCCACCGTGCGGTACGGATTCGGCTGCCCCAGAACTCCGGCCGTCGACAGAAGAACAATCGCCAATGCGCGTGCTTGCATCAAAAGGTCTCCCCCCTTTCGGGTTGCTCGATTATACTAGCTGAGATCGATGATGCGAGGAGGCAGCGTGACAAGACTTTTCCCAGTGCTCGCAATGACGGCCGTCATGGCCGCGGCCCAAACCAAAGACGTCGAGTGGCCGACCTACGGCGCCGACCTTGCCAACACCCGCTACCGTCCGCTCGACCAGATCAACGCGTCGAACTTCAAGGACCTCGAGCTCGCCTGGACCTTCAAGACCGATAACCTCGGCTCGCGCCCGGAATACAAGCTCGAAGGCACGCCGCTCATGGTCAAAGGCGTTCTCTATGCCACTGCCGGAACGCGCCGCAGCGTGGTCGCGCTCGATGCCGCCACCGGCGAAGTTCTCTGGGTCCACGGCGAGCATGAAGGCGCCCGCGCCATGGCCGCGCCGCGCCAACTCTCCGGCCGCGGCGTCGCGTATTGGACCGACGGACGGCAGGAGCGAATCCTCTACGTCACGCCCGCATACCGGCTCATCGCCCTCGATGCCAAAACCGGAGTGCCCATCCAAAGCTTTGGCGATAACGGCGCGATCGATCTCAAACTGAATGACGACCAGACCATTTTTCCCGACCTCACCACCGGCGAAATCGGTCTGCAATCTGCTCCCGTCGTCGCCGCGAACACAGTCATCATCGGCGCTTCCTTCCGCGAGGGCATGACGCCCAAGAGCATGAAGAACAACAAGGGTTATGTCCGCGGCTTTGACGTCCGCAGCGGCAAACGCCTTTGGATCTTCCACACCATTCCCATGAAGGGCGAGTTCGGCTACGACACGTGGCTCAACGGGTCGGCCGACTATACCGGCAACACCGGAGTTTGGACGCAGATTTCCGTCGATGAGAAACTCGGTCTCGTCTATCTGCCCGTCGAATCGCCCACCGGCGACTACTATGGCGGCCACCGTCCCGGCAATGACTTATACGGCGAGAGCTTAGTCTGCGTCGATCTGAAGACCGGCGAACGGAAGTGGCATTTCCAGTTAGTCCACCACCCGCTGTGGGACATGGATATTTCATCCGCGCCCATTCTTGCGGATATCAACGTCAACGGGCAGTTAGTCCATGCCGTCGCGCAGCCCACCAAGCAGGGCTTTCTCTACGTCTTCGACCGTCAGACCGGTAAGCCCGTGTGGCCCATCGTGGAGCGGACCGTCGAGAAGGGCGCTGTCCCCGGCGAATGGTATTCGCCCACTCAGCCATTTCCCACTCGCCCCGCAAGCTATGCGCGCAACGGCATATCCGTCGATGACCTCATCGATTTCACCCCCGCTCTCCGGGATGAAGCGCGCACCTTGATTGCGAAGTATAAAATCGGGCCGGTGTACACGCCTCCGGTCGAGAGCAAGGCAGGCGGACCTTTGGCCACGCTCACACTCGGAACGGCGAGCGGCGGCACGAACTGGCCGGGCGGATCGTACGATCCGGAAACACACACCGCGTTTCTTTACGCGTGCAACGCCTGCGTCACGCCCATCGGACTCGCGCGGCCGCCCAAGACGCTCTCCGATATGGATTTCGTCGCCGGCACCGCGGGGCAGGAAGTTCGCATGCGCAACGGCCCGGGCGAAAACGCGGGCGCGGATTCTCCTCAGGCGCGGCCCGCTCGCGCGCCTGCTCCGGGCGGCGGAGGCGGCGGGTACGGAGGATTGAGCGTGCAGGGCTTGCCTCTCATTAAGCCTCCCTACGCCACCATCTCGGCTATCAATTTGGATTCCGGCGATATCAAATGGCAGATCGCGCACGGCGAAACCCCGGACAACATCCGCAATCACGCCGCGTTGAAGGGTCTCACCATTCCCCGGACCGGACAATCCGGTTACAACATCGGAACGCTTGTCACTAAGTCGCTCGTCATAGCCGGTGACAGTCTGATTACTACGTCACCGTCCGGGGCGAGAGGCGCTATGTTGCGCGCTTACGATAAGTCCACGGGCAAAGAAGTCGGCGCCGTTCTAATGCCCGCGCCGCAAAGCGGGTCGCCCATGACTTACACAGTCAACGGCAAGCAGTACATCGTCATCGCGATCAGTGGTGGACCTTATTCGGGGGAATATCGCGCCTACCGCCTGCCGGACGACGCACAATGAGAGTATTCCTGGCCTTAGTCGCCGTCGTCGCGATGGCGCAAAGCGGACGCACCGTGTGGGACGGAGTCTATTCGGCGGATCAGGCCGCGCGAGGCAAGGAGTTGTACACGAAAGAGTGCAGCTCCTGCCACGGCACTGACTTGACCGGAGGAGAATCCGCCCCACCGCTTGCCGGAACGGAGTTCCTCTCCAACTGGACCGGTCAAAGCGTCGGCGTGTTATTCGACAGGACGCGCCAGAGCATGCCGGCGAATGCCCCGGGTAAGTTGACCAAGGCGAAGACAGCCGATGTTATCGCCTACTTACTCGCGGTCAATCGCTTTCCCGAAGGCAAAGCGGACATGGACACGCAAGCCGAAGCGCTGAAGCAAATCCAAATCACGGCAAAGTAAAGACCGGTCTCCCTCCCGACCGGTCGCTAACTGAGCTTTTCGGGCGAGCGAAGCGAGGCCGCGCGCGCTCTTTACCCCAAAACCTTAATCTTGGGGAAATTCGCCCGCAACTGGGCCTTCTGCGCGTCCGTCAACTCAGACTGCGGAGGACGCACGAAGCTCTCGCGGAATCCGTAAGCCTGCAGAGCAAACTTAATCGCCGCCGCCCCCCCGCCGCCCTGCACACGGGAAAGGGCATTCACTTCGCGAAGCTTGGCACATGCCGCGGCCACATCGCCGCCCTTGCGCTGAGCTTCAAAGCAAGCCGACACCTGCCGCGGAAACAGATTGCCGCTCACCAGAATCGCGCCTTTACCCGCCGCGAGCGCCGCCGGCAAATTGTTCTCCGTTCCCGTCATCATGTTCAGCTTCGGGAACTCCTTCATGTTCGCGGCATAGCTCTCGGCGTTGCCCGTCGAATCCTTGATGCCCGCGAGAGTCGGGAAGTGCTCCAGGCTGTGCAGAAGCGCCGGCGAGATGGGAATCGCGCTCATCGCCGGGTAATGGTACAGGTTCACCGGAATCTTTGCCGCTTCCAGCACCTGCGAATAGTATTTCGTCAGAGCCTCGGTCGCCGGGTTCTTGAAATAGAACGGCGGAATGCACAGCGCCTGGTCGGCGCCGTTGGCCTGCGCATGCGCCAGCAGATCGAGCGTCTCCGGCAGATTCGGAGTCCCCACCTGCACCATCATGTCGAGCCCGGAGCGATGCTTCAGCGCGGCTTCGGCCACCTTCTTGCGCTCGGCGACGGAGAAGGACGGAAACTCGCCCGTGCTCCCCAGCACCAGGATTCCATCCGCGCCGCGTTCTTTGTAGAAGGGCATGAGGTCGCGATACAGCGCCTCGTCGAAGCGCCCGCGAGAGTCGCACGGCGTGACGAGCGCTACATAAAATCGCGATCCGGCCGCGGCCGGCGTGGTTTTCGCGGCGTCCGATGCGGCCATTGCCGATGCGGTGGCGCCCACGGCTGCAAGGAAACTGCGTCGAGTAGTCTGCACGTTATCCCCTCCCCAGGTCGCCATCAATGGTACACCGGGAGAGTAAGCTTGAAAAGCCCCATGCGAGTCTTCGATTTCGCTGTTTCCGGCGCCGGCGTCTTCGGCGCGTGGATCGCCAGGGAGTTGCGGCAGTCCGGCGCGAGCGTGATTCTAATGGACGCCTGGGGTCCGGCGCATTCGCGCGCCAGTTCCGGCGGGGAAAGCCGCATCATCCGCATGGGCTACGGCGCCGACGGGATTTACACCCGCATGGCGATGCGCTCGCTCGTGCGATGGCGCGAAGTCGCTGCGCCGCTATTCCGCCGCACCGGCGTGCTGTGGATGGCCCGCGACGGCGATGCGTACAGCGAAGCCACCCGCCAAACGCTGCATGCCGCCGATGCGCCGCACGAAATCCTCAGCGCCGGTGAAATCGCTCGCCGCTACCCGCAGATGGCCGTTCCAGACGGCATCACCTTCGGAATCTTCGAGCCGGAAAGCGGAGCCATTCTGGCGCGCCGCGGAGTCGCTGCCGTAGTCGATGACTTTGTCGCTGCCGGCGGAGTCTACCGGCAGGCAAGCGCTGACGGCGTTCATGCGGGCACGCACATTTATGCCTGCGGCGCGTGGCTTGCGAAGATCTTCCCGGACCTGCTCGCCACACGCATCTATCCAACCCGGCAGGAGGTTTTCTTCTTCGCCCCACCGCCGGGCGACCCGCGATTCGCACCGCCGCACATGCCGGTATGGATTGACTTCACCGACCCGCGAGGTCCTTACGGTTTTCCCGACCTGGAATCGCGCGGAGTAAAATTCGCCTTCGACCGTCACGGTCCGCCATTTGACCCGGATACCGGCGACCGCACCGTTTCCGGCGTTTCTGTGCGGGCGGCGCGCGACTTTCTGCAGCAGCGCTTCCCCGCGCTCCGCGATGCGCCCCTCACGGAGGCGCGGGTCTGCCAATACGAGAACACATCGAACGGAGACCTCCTCATCGACCGCCACCCGGAACGGCCCAACGTGTGGCTCGCGGGCGGCGGCTCCGGGCATGGTTTCAAGCACGCCCCCGCGGTCGCGGAGTATCTCCGCGGCGTACTGCTGGATGGTGCGCCGCCCGAACCGCGGTTTTCACTGGCGGCGAAACAACACCGCCAGCAGCGGGAAGTGCACTGACCCCCAAACCACCCCAACCCTCCGATTGACTTGGGCGCACGCCTGCGTTATTGTTTCCACCATATCGTGAGGAGGGACTATCACGTGATTGAGACGAACCGGCAAGAGATCAGTGTGGCGCGGCAGGCATTTTCGCGGCGCTCTTTCGGACGGTTCGCGGCAATGCTCGCCGCGAGCACGGGCTTCAATGAATTTGCGCTCGCGCAGGTGGAAATCGAGGCCCGTCGGCTTCCCAATGGCGCGGTGAAGATCGATAACAACGAAAACCCGCTGGGCCCCTGCAAGGAGTCGCTCGACGCCATCGCATCGACGGCGACGGATGGCGGGCGCTACATGTTTTTCCTTCCCGCGGAGATGCAGGAACTCTTCGCGTCGCAGGAGGGAGTGAAGCAGAATTACGTGCAGGTGCACGATGGCTCCAGCGCGCCGCTGCTGCAGGCGGTCCTCAGCTTCACCTCGCCCACGCGTCCGTTCGTGACTGTGGACCCGGGCTATGAAGCCGGCCGCGAAGCCGCCGATTTCCTCGGCGCGCAAACCGTACGTGTTCCGCTGCTCAAAGATTATTCGCACGATGTGAAGGCGATGGCCGCAGTGCCCAATGCCGGGTTGATTTACGTCTGCAATCCGAACAACCCCACCGGCAGCACGACGCCGAAACAGGACATTGCGTGGCTCGTTGCGAACAAGCCGTCGGGCAGCGTGGTGATGATCGACGAAGCGTACATTCACTTCGCCGGCAAAGAAGAGCACACCTGCATGGACATGGTGGCGGCGGATAAGGACGTCATCATCCTGCGCACCTTCTCGAAGATTTACGGCATGGCCGGGTTGCGCTGCGGGTTGGCGGTCGCGCGTCCGGACCTCCTCCGCAAAACGCGCGGCATGGGCATCGGCTGGAATCCCACCACCACGGTGCGCGCGGCGATGGCGGCATTGAAATCGAAGTCGCTGGTTGCCGAGCGCAGACGCATCAATGCCGACGTCCGCGACAACACCGTCGCGTTCCTGCAGAAGAAGGGCTTCCCCGTGATCCCCTCAGTGTCGAACAAGTTCATGGTGGACACCAAGCGCCCCACGCGCGATGCCATCGCGGCGCTGCGCAAGGAACTGGTATACGTCGGCCGCCCGTGGCCGAGCCTGCCGACTCACATCCGCGTCAGCGTAGGGACGCGCGAGGAGATGGCCAAGTTCCAGCAGGCGTTCGCAAAGTGCTTCGCGTAGAGTTGGCTGATTTCGGCCAGAGGTGGTGGTTGCCGCCCGGCGGCCACCTCTTGTAATCCCTTCATTTTCAGCCTTTTTTCGTGGCCCTCCGATTGCCTTTATCAGCGGCGGAGGTCGAAATGAAGAAAGCTTTGCTGAGTTTAACTGCTGCCCTGATGACGCTCGCGCCGGTTGGCGCATCGGCCGCCGTTCGCGGAGTTGTGGTCGTGGGGCGTCCCTACATCGGTGGTTTCTATCGCCCGTTCTGGGGACCGTATTGGGGCGGCTATTGGGGTCCCGCCTATGCGTACCCGAATTCCGGCGAAGTCAAGCTGGACATGAAAGACAAAGACGCGCAGGTGTTCATCAACGGCGCGTTCGCGGGCACGGTCCATCAGAATAAGACCATGCATCTGCGGCCCGGCACGTACAACATAGAGATTCGCGAAGGCGGCGCGGTGCAGTACGCCGAGCGCGTGTACGTGGTCGCCGGCAAAACTCTGAAGCTGCACTCTGCGATGTAAAGTATCATGGCTGCGGAACAGTTTCTCGGCAGAACGGCGGCGTTTCTGCTCCCTTCGTTGAAACTCAGGGACCGGGCTTCGCACGGCATGCCTCTCGAAGAGCACGTGCACCGGTTCCTGATGGACGAATTCGGAGGGTACACCGCCGCGGCCGGAAACATCTTCGGCTTCTGGAAGGACTCCCAGGGCGCGGAAAGCTACGGCGAGCACCGCCAATTCACGGTGGCGCTCACGCAGGATTCCAAGCTCGCCGCGCTCAAATCTTTTTTGTCCCGCCTCGCCGCCGAATTGGGCGAAGAGTGCATCTATCTCGAGGTCAGCGGCTCGGCGATGCTGATTCATCGGTAGGCTAGCTCCGATCGCCTGCGACAGTCTGGCGAGACCCGTCGCTACGTCTGGATTGCGATATTGGCTGAATATGGCAAGCGCAGTCCCTCGCGAGATTATCGATTCGTGGTTGCATGCGGTTTATGGCCGCGGGTTTGACCGGCCGCGGCCGGACGTCGCCGCGCGGCTGCTCGCGCAGCATCCGGCGCTTGCATCCATCGATGCATACCTCGCTCGCGCGGCCGGCAACGAGGAGATGGTTCGCGCGGCAATCGCGGAGAAATCCGAGTGGGTGCGCACGCCCGGCGGCCCGATGAAGATACTGCCCTCTTTGCGCCGTGACGTTCTCCGGTCTCTCGCAGGTCTCCGAATTCCTGCCTCGCTTGGATAACTGCGCGCGCCTCCTCCTGGACGCGGGAGCAGACCCGAACAGTTCGTGGCTCGACCCCGAATGGGAATACTCGTTGAGCGCGCTGTATGGAGCGGCGGGCCTCAATCACTCGACCGCGCTCACCAGGATGATGCTCGCGGCAGGGGCGAATCCGAACGACAACGAATCGCTCTACCATTCGCTGGAGGGCAAGACGCTCGAACGGACGCGCCTGCTGCTCGCCGCCGGAGCGCGTGTGACGGGCACGAACGCGCTGTTCCGGGTTTTGGATTTCGACACTCTGGAGGCGCTGCAATTGCTGCTCGAGAACGGCGGCGACGCCAAGGAGGAATCGAAATCTCTCGGCCGTCCGCTTCACCATGCTCTGAAGCGGCGCAGGTCGGCGGCGCATATACAGATGCTGCTGGATGCGGGAGCGGATCCGGCTGCGCCGAATCCCGATGGTGTGACTCCGTATCGTCTCGCGTTGCGCAGTGGTTTGACCGATATCGCCGCGCAGCTACTGGCGCGGGTTCCCGGTGAAGCGCCTCTCTCGGCGCGCGAACAGTTGGTAGCCGCGTGCGCCCGCGCCGATGCGGAGAGCGCGCGTGCCGTGTTGGCCTCACAGCCGGACTTAATCGGGAAACTGAGCGACTATCAATTGCGCACGCTGCCGGACCTTGCGGCCGAAGGGCACTGGTCCGCTGTTCGCACGATGCTGGAAGTGGGTTGGCCCATCGATGTGACCGGCGGCAATTGGCGGGCGAGCGCGCTCAATCACGCGGTGTTTCGCGGCGACGCCGGCATGACGGAATGGCTTCTGGCGCACGGAGCCGATTGGCGCGTTCAGCATGGGTACAAGGACAACGCGATCGGCACGCTCAGTTTCGCCTGCATGGCGCGCGCGAGCGAAGGCGGCGACTGGTTGGGGTGCGCGAAGGCGTTGCTGGCGGCTGGAGTGCCAAAGCCGGCGGGGATTACTTATTCACCGAGGACATCGCTAGTCTTTGTATCTTAGGCGACCGCGCGTTTTTGGCGCGTGCCCGCATAATTGAGCAGTGCGGCGGGTGTTCCTCAGCTTGATGGCGTGCGGCTTGTTGGGCGCGCAGTCGCTCCCTCGCTTGGGAGTCGCGATCGGCGCATCCACGCTCGGCGCGGAGGTGCAGGCTGCCACTGCTGTGACGCATAGTTCCAACCTTCGGTTCGGCTTCAACGCGTTCAGTTATAGCGATACGTTTTCGAGTCACGGCATCGGGTACGATGGAACGCTCACGCTTCGCTCGGCGGAGATTCTGTTCGATCAGTACATTCGCGGACCGGTGCACGTCAGCCCCGGCTTGATGTTTTACGACGGTAACAAAGCGGAAGCTGCTGCGTCGGTGGCGGGCGGCCAGGCGTTCACACTGGGCGGCGCGACTTACGTCAGCCAGCCGGGTAACCCGATCGGCGGCACCGGGACCGTGGATACGCGCAAGGTTGCTCCCATGCTTTTGATCGGCTTCGGCAATCTGCTGCCGCGCAGCGCGCGCCACTTCACGATGAACTTTGACGCAGGCGTCGTGTTTCAGGGCTCGCCGCATGCCAGGCTCGCGCTGAACGGCGGCGCGTGCGTGGCGAACGCCTGCCTGGATGCTGCTACGAATCCAATCGTTCAGACCAACATACTGGCGGAACAGAATCGCATCGAAAACAACCTGACTGCGTTTCGATACTACCCCGTTGTCTCGCTGACGTTCGGTTATAAGTTCTGATGGTGCGGACGGCGGGCACGGGTTTCACGGCCGAAGGCTCGCCGTTTCCGGTGGTGGGCGTCAATTGCTATTTTCTCTCGCGCTGCGGCGACGAGGCGCGCGAATCGACGCTGGCTTCGATACAGGCTGCCGGCGCGAACACGATTCGCAGCACCGCGTTCCACAATCCCGCAGGACTCGGACAGCTCGATGCGTTAGTCGCTGCCGCGGAACGCGCCGGTCTTCGCCTGATTCTGCCGCTCGTCAATTACTGGGACGACTTCGACGGCATGAGCGGATACCTGGAGCGGCTCTTTCCCGGCGAGCGCCTGGCGCGCGAGGAATTCTATTCGCGTCCGCAAGCGCGCGCGGCGTTTCAGGAATGGATCGCGACTGTGGTGAAACGCGGGTATCGCGATTCGCCGGCGATCCTGGCGTGGGAACTCGCGAATGAGCCGCGCTGCGGCCGCGATTGCAGGCCGATGCTGGCGTGGATCGCGGAAATGGCACCGTTCGTCAAGAGCCTCGATCCCAACCACCTGGTGGCAGCGGGAGATGAAGGGCACGCGGTGGTGGATGAGATTCTCGCGATACCGGAGATCGATTTCGGGACGTATCACTTCTACCCGGCCGCGCATCAGATGAATGTGCCGCCGGCGTATGGGCGGGAATGGATCGCCAGGCATATCGACGCGGGCCGGCGCGCGAACAAGCCGGTGCTGCTGGAGGAATATGGCATCGCCGGGCCGTACCGCGATGCGTGGTACGCCGAGTGGCAGAGCGCGGTGTGCGAGCTCGGCGGCGCGGGCGACCTCGTGTGGATGATGGGCGGCCGCCATCCCGAAGTTGCCGCTTATCGCGACGAGTACACGGTCTACTCGGCGGAGGAGATTCCGTCGCTGGCGCGCCATGCCGCGGCCATGCTCCGGCGGACGTGAAGCCACCTCTCGCGCGTGGGTGTTTTCCAAGGGCAGTCTGTTGAATACGATACAAATTGCGCGTTTTTAACTCTCGTTTCGTTAGATAATGGCATGCTAAGCGATGCTGAAACGAGTGTTGTCCCTGGGAGTGTGCCTGTCCGCCACATTGGGTGCGGCGCAATCGACGTTGGAGCGCGAGTTTCAGCAGACCGTACGACCTTTTGTTAACAGCTATTGCGCGGGCTGCCACAGCGGCTCATCTCCCGCCGCGCAGTTTGACCTGAAGTCGTTCACCACACTTGAATCGGTGACGAAAGAGTTCCCGCGCTGGCAACTGGTAATGGCGCGCCTGAATGCTCAGGAGATGCCGCCGAAGCCCGTGCCGCCGCCGCCCGCCGATGCGCGCCGCCGTGTGATTCAGTGGATTCAGTCGCTGCGAGCGGAAGAGATTCGCAAGAGCGCGGGCGATCCGGGTATCGTCCTGCCGCGCCGCTTGAGCAACGCCGAATACAGCTACACGATCGCCGACCTGACCGGTCAGGAACTGCAGCCCACGAAGGAGTTTCCGCTGGACCCCGCGAATCAGGCGGGTTTCGATAACTCCGGCGAATCGCTGACCATGTCTCCCGCGCTACTTACTAAGTACTTACAGGCGGCGCGCGATGTGGCGGACCACTTAGTCTTCAAACCGGACACGCTCGACTTCGCGCCATATCCGATGCTGGTGGAAACGGACCGTGAGAAGTATGCCATCCAGCGAATCGTCAACTTCTATTACGCCCAGCCGACCGACTTCGCGGATTACTTTCAGGCAGCGTGGCGCTACAAGAATCGTGCGGCGATCGGGAAGCCGATGGCGACGCTCACGTCGATAGCGGCGGAATCGAAGGTAAGCGCGAAGTATCTGCCGGTGGTTTGGGGCATTCTGCATGAATCCGGCGCCGTTGGTCCGGTGGCGAAGCTGCAGCGCATGTGGCGTGAGATTCCGCCCGGCGCCGCGCCGCAACTGCTGCGCGCGCGCTGCGTGGAGATGCGCGATTTCGTGGTGAAGATCCGCAAGCATACGGCGATGCAGTTTGCGGCTCCGAAAGTGCGCGGGCTTCCGGCCGGGTCGCAGCCGCTGCTCAGTTGGAAGAATTTGCAGTTTGCCACGCATCGCCGGCAGGCGGACGTTTCGGTGCTGCGCAACGATGGCGACATACAGCAGCCGCTGCCGCCGATTCCGCAGTTTCCGGATCTGCATCGCGAGACGGCGCCGTATTGGACGGCCGTATCGGCGAGCATGCGCGCGGGAGACGCGGACTTAATAGTTCCGGCGGCGCAGCGAGCGATTTACGAAGCGGCGTTCCAGCATTTTGCCAGCGTGTTTCCCGACGCTTTCTATGTGAGTGAGCGCGGCCGCTACTTCCCGGACGATCGTTACGATAAGGGTCGTCTGCTGAGCGCGGGCTATCACAACACGATGGGCTACTTCCGCGACGATGTGCCGCTCATGGAGTTGATCCTCGACGAGAAAGGCCAGAAGGAGCTCGAGCGTTTGTGGAACGAGTTCGATTTCGTCGCGGCATACACGGAGCGCACCTGGGAGCAGTATTACCTCAATCAAAGCGGTGAAGTGGATGGGAAGGGCGACGAAGCCGGGTCGCCACGGCCGGCGAATCACGCGATCGCGGACGCCGCGATCATTCAGGAGCTGAAGGAGAAGTATCTGGCGAAGTGGGCTTCCAATCCGGGTAACGATTCCGTTGCTCAGGAAGCGATCACCCATCACTTTGTGGGCGTGAACACCACACTGCGCGCGCTGGAAGAGGAGCACGCCAAGGCCGAGCCGAAGCATTTGGATGCGCTGCTGGCGCTCGCCGAGCGCGCTTACCGGCGTCCGCTGGCGAAGAGCGAGCGCGATGACTTATTGGCTTACTATCGCGAACTGCGCGGCAAGACGGACGGTTCGCATGAAGATGCAGTGCGCGGAACGCTGGTGAGCATTCTGATGTCGCCCGATTTTTTGTATCGCATCGACTTGTTGGATCCGAAGCTTGGCCCGGTGCGTACGGCGCTGCCGCCGCGCATGCCGGGGACGCTGCCGCTCTCGCCGTACGCGCTGGCCAGCCGGTTGAGTTATTTCGTGTGGAGCAGCATGCCGGATGCGGAACTTCTGTCGCATGCGGCGTCGGGCGACCTGACGCGTCCGGAGGTGCTGCTTGCGCAGACGCGGCGCATGCTCAAGAGCGATCGCGTGCGCGGTTTAGCGACGGAGTTCGGCGGCAACTGGCTGGAGTTCCGCCACTTTGAAACTTCCAATACGGTGGATCGCGATCGCTTCCCGCAGTTCACCAATGAGCTGCGCCAGGCCATGTTCGAAGAGCCGGTACGCTTCCTGGAAGATGCGATTCGTTCCAACCGCTCTGTGCTGGACATGCTCTATGGCCGTTATACGTTCGTGAATCCTGTGCTGGCAAAACATTACGGAATTCCCGGTGTGACGGGCGCCGCCGATCACTGGGTGCGAGTGGATGACGCCGATCAGTATAATCGCGGCGGCATTTTGCCGATGTCGGTGTTCCTGACGCAGAATTCGCCGGGGCTGCGAACGAGTCCGGTGAAGCGCGGGCATTGGGTGGTTCGGGATGTGCTCGGGCAGGTGATTCCGCCGCCGCCTCCGGTGGTGCCGGAGCTGCCGAGCGACGAATCGAAAGCCGAGTTGCCGATTCGCGACATGCTGGCGAAGCATCGCCAGAATCCGCTGTGCTCGGCATGCCACGCGAAGTTCGATGGAGCAGGCCTCGCGTTCGAAGGCTACGGGCCGGTGGGCGAATCGCGCGCCAAAGACCTGGCAGGCCGTCCGGTGGATGCCAAAGCGGAGTTCCCGGGCGGCGGCGAAGGCTCGGGAATCGAGGGCGTGAAGGAGTGGATTCGCGAGAAGCGGCAGGGCGAATTTGTAGAGAATGTCACGCGCAAGCTGGTGGCTTATGCGCTGAATCGCTCGCTGCAACTTTCCGATGAGGACCTGGTGGAGCGCATCGTTCAGCGGCTTCCGGCGAATGGATACCGCTTCGATGCGGTGATTGAAAGCATCGTTACAAGCCCGCAGTTTGTGAACGCGAGGCGGCCGGTACAGCACGAGTCATCTGAGATAGAATCCAGGAGGTGAAGCACATGGCGCGATCGAAGAAAAAATCGGGGCAAGGCGTTTCCCGCCGCGCTATTCTCCGCGGCGCGGGCTGCGCGGTAGCGCTCCCGTGGCTGGAATCATTGAATGCGTTTGGCGATACGCCGGGAGCAGCGGCATTCCCGAAGCGCTTCGGCGTCATGTTCCTGGGCAACGGTATTAATGAGGATCATTGGAAGGCCGAAGGCGAGGGCGCGGCAATGAATCTCAGCCGCACGCTGGAGCCGCTGGAGCCGCTGAAGCAGAAGATCAACGTGGTGGAAGGGCTGCATGTGAATGCGCTCATCGGGCAGGGAATTCATCCCGCGCAGACGGGCAGTCTGCTTTCCGGCGCGAAGATCACCAAGGGCGCGATCATTCATTCCGGCATCAGCGTGGACCAGATGATCGCCAGCCGCGTGGGAGAGGAGACGCCGCAGAGCAGCATTGTGCTGGCGTGCGATCAGCCCATGACGGGGTATCACGAGACGAACTTCTCGCTGGCGTACAGCTCACACATTTCCTGGCAGACTCCGGATTCGCCGGTGCCTGTGGAAGTGTATCCTTCGCTGGCGTGGGACAGCGTGTTCGACAATCGCGGCGCGATGCAGAATATCAGTGTGCTGGATCGCGTAAAGGATCGCGCGGAAGCGTTGACGCGCAAGATCGGGTCGACGGACAAGAGTAAGTTGGATGAGTTTCTGACGAGCGTGCGCGAAGTGGAGAAGCGGGTGGAGGGCGCGCGCAAGAGCAAGGATTCGGCGGACGAGTCGGCGAAGGCGAAGAACACGGTCGCGATGGCGATGGAGCGTCCGGCGAATGGGCTGCCGGAGGATCTGCGCGAGCACGCCAGGCTGATGTGCGACATCATCGCCATTGCGTTTCAGACGGATAAAACTCGCGTGGCCTCGCTTTTGATTTCCCGCGATTTATCGGCGATGTATTATCCGTTTCTGAATGTGCGGGACGGGCATCATGCGGCTTCGCACGATAATAAGTCGGACGGGTATGAGCGGATCGCGCGATTCCATGTGAGTCAATTCGCGTACCTGGCTTCTAAGTTAGATGCGATGCAGGAAGGCGATGGCACGGTGTTGGATCACAGTTGCCTGATGTTCCTCTCTAACTTGTGGATCGGACGGCTGCATGACAATACGCGGCTGCCGGTGGTTTTGGCGGGCGGACTCGGCGGGACGTTGCAGACTGGCCGCGTGCTGAATTACTTGCAGGACGGGGCCGCGGGACGGAAGATGTGCAGTTTGTATTTATCTTTGATGGATCGGTTTGGGATCAAGCTGGATGAGTTTGGGGATGCGCGGGAGCGGCTGGCTCGGATTTAAGATTAGGGGACGCAGATTAACGCGGATAAGAAAATGTGTTATCCGCGTTAATCTGCGTTCATCTGCGTCCGATAATTTGCTTTTACTGTATTGTGATCGTTGCGGTTTGACTTACTGCCGAGCCTACCGTAACTACCACCGGTTGCGGGCCTTTGGAGAGGCCGTCGGGGATTTGGAAGTTGATTTGAGTGATTCCTACTCCCCAGGTCGGCACTCCTATGAACTGGGTTGCGGCGACCACTCCTCCTACCGTTACTGTGACCGGCAGGGTGGGCTTGGGCAGGCTTGCCAAGCGTGCGCTGGGCGCTGCTCCCGTGGCCAGTTTCGGCGTTACCTGACCATCTCCTGTGACGAACAGGGTCGCGACGTCTCCCGATTTTGCGTTGTTTGACGGATTGATGCTGCCGTCCTGGAAGGTGAAGATTCCCGGTCCGGCGGCGGCCACCCGGAAGCGGAAATTCGCGTTTTCCCAGGGATTGCCCACGGTTAGTGTGGCGATGCCGGAGCTTGTCTCGTACGGAATCTGTATGTTCACCTGGTTCGGCGAGACATAGTATATCGGGGCAGTAACTCCGTTGATGGTGGCTTCGAAGCCGCCCAGAAATTGCGGCAGCGGCAGCGATCCCGCCGATTGCACCCAGTTTCCGAGACCCGCTCCGTAGACGCTCAGGATCATACCCGGCGCGAACACCTGTTGTCCGGACGCGGCGTTACTTACTCCGGCGACGCTGATGTGCGTTTGCGGTCCGGAGAAGGGAATCGCCATGGTGTAAGTCCACGTGTGATCGCTGGCGTCGACTCCGTTGAAGCCGAAGAGCACGTTCGAGGGCACGTTGATGTTACTGAGACTGATTGTGCCGGTGACGGAGCCGTTCGCGGCAATCGCTCCTCCGCCGAACTTACCTGCTATCAGCGAAGAGTAATCCGCTCCATTGATGCTCAGGCTGGTGAGCTTCGTAGCTACACCCGCTTCCTCCGTCAAGGTCAGTGTGAACTGCCATGACTTGCTGCTGGCCTGTTCGAAGACGGGATTCTGGTCGATCGATACGGTGACGGCCGACGAGGTCACCGGGCTGCTGCTCCAGGCGTGGATCAGGTTGTATGCATCCACAGAGCCGAGTCCCGTGGCCATGTCATAACCGGGGACGGCGTCATACCCGAAGAAGCCATTGTTGCAATTCGGCGAGCCGGCGACGCAGGGGACGGAGTTGTTTCCCGTGGTGACGTCGTGGAACGCGTTCGGGTTGGTCTGCGCGAGACGATAGAGGGCCGGGTTGATGTTACCGAGTCCGGGTTGTGATTGGCTATTCGTCTGAACGAGATATTGATTGAGCAGCGTGACGATGCCCGCCATGGTGGGAGCGGCCGCGCTGGTGCCGCCGTAGTAATTCACCGAACCCGAGTAGACGTAGTAAGGCACATGCTCGTTGCTGGCGGAGAGGGAGACATCGGGCACGTGGCGCACGCCGTCATTAGGGACGCCGGAGCCGGTTTGCCAGGCGGGTTGCGGAAAGAAGATGCTCGCTCCGCCGCCGCCGCTCGCCAGTCCCGCGCCGGCGCTGGTGTCGTTCCAGACGGCTTCGGGCATATAGCCCTGCGCGCCTCCGGAGGCGCTCCAGAACGATGCGCCGTCGCTCAATACGGTGCCGCCCATGGAGGTGACTTCGGGGATACTGCCGGGGACGTCGATGCTGAGGCCGTCCTGCGCGACGAGCGCGCCCTGATCTTCACAATCGCCCGCTCCGCTATCGCCGGCCGCCGTGATCCAGGTGATGCCTTCCGCGTTGGCCTGCTGCGCCATTTGCTGTGTGCTGGAAAGGTCCGCCAGGTCCCACAGTTCGCAGCCGCCGTAGCTCATGCTTACGACGGGAGCGATGGCGTTATCAATGACGTATTGCATGGAGGTAAATACATCGCCGGAGTAGACGTAAATGATATTGGCGTTTTGTGCGACGGCGCTGCTCCATTCGATATCGAGGTCGGCCTCGGGGAGGTCGTCGTTGCTGATCCCGGGATTCGAAGAGCCCTTCACCAGCGTTTGCGTGAGATTGATGGCTGGCAGCTTCATGTTGGTGCGGAACTTAGTAATGTCGGAAAGATTGATGGCGGTCTGTCCGACGATTGCGAGTTTCTGACCCGTGCCGTCGATGCCGGCCGAGTAAAGCGGCGCCACGTTGTAGATGGCGGCAAAATCGTTGGGCGAGAGGTAATGCTGGCCGCCGGAGAGAATCGATTGCGGATTGGCGTGAGGCTTGAGGCGGGGCTTGAGGCGGAAGTCGCTCAGGCCGCGAATGCTGCCGACAATGGGCGCCAGGTCGGCGGGAATGGCGGGGTCGGTGGAGTTGGCGTAGTGGCTGATGCCGTTGACGCTGTAGTGATGGATTTCGGTGTGGAAGGCTGTGCGCGCTTGCGCGGCGGTGCCGTCGAAGAGGATGAACGTGCGGCCGCGCGCGACGTCGGCGATGTGGAAGCCTTGCGATTCGAGCCAGGAGGTGACCTTCGCGAGATCGTCAGCCGAGACGCCGAAACGGTCGGCATACTGCTCGGGAGTGAGCCATTTGTGATAGTTGGGGGAGGATGGGTCCTGCTGTTGAGCGAGGAGGCGGGAGAGATCCTGCTGCTGGGCCGCGGTGGGTTTGAGAATCAGCGACATGCCGGAAAGGGCGAAATCGCCGGAGACTGCTCCGCGATCGTTGGCAGGGGTGGCGAGGGGATGCACCCTGTGCGCCAGAGTCACGGTTTTGCTGTTGTCAATGCGGGCAGGAACGCGCTGCTGAGCCTGTATGCCGGTGGCGAGAAAGAATCCGAGGACCGTTAGACACACGTATCGTGAGGTCATAAAAAACTCAGTGGGACGCTACTGTCGACTAGACGCACCGCGCGGCCCCGCGGTTTCCCCGTGGTGGAGCAGTTTGCAATTTTACTTGGGATAATTGGATTATGCTGCCGATGGTTCAACGCTTGGTGATTACCAGCGCGCAAAAGCCGCCAGAGAATTGAGCCCGCGATGCTCAAGGGATACGTATTGCCGGTAGTGGCGTTGGCGCTGGGCGCACATTGCGCGGCGGCTCCCCTCGCATTTTCACTGCGCGATACCCGCGGAGCGGCGCATACGGCGGCGGAGTGGCGCGGCGACAAGGCGGTGGTGCTGTTCTTCGTCACGACGGATTGTCCGGTGGCGAACAGCTACGTTCCGGAGATGAATCGGATTCGGGATGCCTATGCGGGTCGCGGCGTGGGGGTGTACGCGGTGCAGGCGGATGCCAGCGTGACGGCGGCCGAAGCGGCGAAGTATGCGGAGGAGTACCGCTACCGATTTCCGCTGCTGGTGGACGCTGAGCAGGTGCTGGTGAAGTGGACGGGCGCGACGATTACTCCGCAGGCGGCCGTCTTGAGCGCCGATGGCCGGGTGTTGTATCTGGGGCGGATCGATAACAGGGTGGCGGATTTCGGAAAAGCGCGGCAATCGGCGACGTCCGAAGATTTGCGGATCGCGCTCGATGCGGTGCTGGCGGGGCGCGCGGTTCCGGTTCCCCGGACGAAGAGCATTGGATGCGCGATTAACTTGCGAAAATGAAAACGATGCGTTGGATTTGCTTATTGGGATTGCTGTGCGCGGCGGGGATCGCCGCGGATGATACGGCGGCGCTGCCCGCGGGCAAGGGCAGGGAAGCTGTCGGGAAAGTGTGCGTGGATTGCCATGCGCTCGATGTGATTCGCGCGCTGCGGCTGAGTAAAGACGCGTGGTCGCAGAAGGTGAATGAGATGGTGGATCGGGGCGCGCAAGGAACTCCGGAGGAGATCGCGGCGGTGACGGAGTATCTCGCCGCGAATTTCGGACCTGAAGCTAAGGTGCACGTGAATACGGCTCCGGTGGACGAGTTACGAACGGTGCTGGGGTTTAGTCCGGCGGAGGCTAAGGCGGTGGTGGACTGGCGGGGGTCGCACGCGGCTTTCAAGGGGTGGGAAGATGTGGCGGCGGTTCCGGGGGTGGATCGGGCCAAGGTTGAAGCGAAGAAGGAAATGATGAACTTCGCGGTTGCGGGCCAGGAATGAAGGCGTAGTCGCGCTCCGCGCGTGGCTAGGGTAGGTACCGGCCTCCCGGCCGGTACCAGTCGCGCTGCGCGCGACTACGACCGGTCGGGAGACCGTCGGGAGACCGGTCGTTACCGGCTTTGTTTGTAGTCTGACGGGATTTCGAAGAGGGATTTTGTTGGTTCGCTGCGGTTGATGTTGACTAACCGGGTTACTGTCTCTCCCATTCTGGGATCGGATCGTTTGACCAGTAAGTTGATTTGCAGGTCGGGCGAATACCAGCGTTCGGTGATGGATTCGATCGGTTTTTCATTTCCGATTTCTCCGGCGCCGATGGTTTGCGTGATGCGCGTTCCTTCCGCGGCAAGACCTTCGATGGTCTGTTTCGGCAGCGTCTCGGAGTGGCCGTTTCTGGGGCCTCCGCGTCCACCCATTTGTCTCCAGCCGGATTTCGTCACCGTTTTGTTGCGGGGGTTGAGGGCGTAGTTTGCACCGGCGACGGGGTCATGTATGAAGATGACGGTCGGCAGATCGCTTCCGGGGGCGAGCGCTCCCAGCGCGCTGAGAGGCTGTTCGGTGCGGGTGCGGCCTTCACTATCGCGATAGACGTGGACTGTGATGGTCTGGTGGATGCGGTTGCCGTCCGGGAGCGCCTGCGTGGTTTCCGTGATCATGTCGGCGGAATACGGGGCGTTCTTCACCACGCGGCCGGGCATGCCGGCCTCGGCTCCGAGAAAACGCGGGCCTCCCCCGCGAGGAAACGGCGGCGGCTGTGCAGTCAGCACCAGCGCGGCAGCGGCGAACGCGATTGCGAATCTTGCGAGCATCGGCATCACTCGACAAAGCGGACGGCGCGCGCCAAGCCATCGGGCCCGAGCATGACGTCGGCTTCCACAAGTTCGGTGACGCGGTCGGGCGCAACGGGCAGGCCGAGCGCGAGCATGGCTGAACGGGGCAGTTCCACGCGGACTACATTCATGGTGTCGGGCGAATCCACGCGCTGCGCGTTGGGCAGCGGAATGAAGCCGTCGGCGGAGGTTTCGTCATCGAGCGGCGCGGTGTGAAGAACGGCCTGTTGCAAGCCGCCGCTGCGAGAGGGACGATGCGCGGCGGGTTGCGCCTGCGGCTTCACCAGCATCAGGGAAAGCGCGATGAGGAACGCCGCGGCGGCGGCCCAGGCGAGGAGCGGGGTCCACGCGCGGCGGACGGCGCGGGCGCGGGTAAAGGCTGTCTGGCTGCGGAAGGCGGCTAGCGCGGCAGTTTCCAGATGGCCGGGCGCTTCTTCGCGGCGCCATTCGGTACCGAGCGACGCCATGGCGGAGGCGAGATGCTTCTGTCCGTCCATGCGGGCGGCGCACTCCGCACATTCGGCGAGGTGAGCGGCTCCCTCAGAGGCGCCGGGTTCCGGAAGAGTGTCCCAAAATTCCTGGCAGTTCATATTTCACACCTTGCTGGGTTCAAGCTTTGCATCCCAGGACGCGGGCGGCGCTCCTGGTTCAGTTTATCGAGCAGGAGCGCGCGAGCACGATGCAGGCGGCTTCTGACGGTTCCGATGGGGCAGCCGAGCGCTTCAGCGGCGGCCGCGTAATCGATCTCTTCGAGGTCGCAGAGGACTACGACTTCGCGATACCGGCGGGGTAAAGTGACGACTGCGCGCCTGAGGGCCTCAATTGTCTCGCGATGTGACATATCCGCAAGCGGGTCGTGAGACACAGATAGCTCAGAGGGGGCATTTTCCTCCCCGTCAGGCTCAATAGCGACGTCCGGACGGGTGCGTTCAAGGTGCCTGAGCACCAGTTTCCGTGCGATTCCGAACAAATATCCGGAGAGTGTTCCGCGGGTGGAATCGAAGCCGAGATCATGCCGCAGGAGGGCCAAAAAGACCTCCTGGGTGATGTCTTCGGCTTGTACGGCGGACCCCGACATATTCAAAGCGAAGCGGAAAATAGAGGCCTGCCGCCGCCTGTAAAGCGATACAAACGCTTGCTCATCGCCATTGCGAAGGCGGGCCAGCAATTCCTCGTCGGTTTGCTCAAGGCGCTGGCTCATGGCATGGTCTCAATGGTAATTCGGCAGACACGCGGGAAAGTTCCACGGTCTCACGATTCGATACCCTAGGGTTTTCTCCTGGCTATACGTAGGTGAAATTTGAATTACGACACTATTTTGGTACTTTACCCTTAGTACTGCTCGTTCTATTATCGGGTATACCATGGCTGGATTTGAAATGGCCCCAGGATACCTGGATGAAACCAAAACGCTTCGGAGGCGGATTGTGGAATTGGAGGGGAGCCTGCAAAAGCAACATCAGGCTGCCACCGCGCGGTTTCGAGCATTAGCAGAATCCGCGCCTTTCATGATTTGGACTGCCGGGCCTGATGCAATGTGCACGTACTTTAACCGGGCGTGGCTGGAGTATCGCGGCCGCCGCTTGGAAGATGAAACAGGCAACGGATGGACAGCGGGACTGCACCCGGACGATCGCGATCTCTTCATGGAGACGTATCTGCGGGCCTTCGCTTCGCGCCAGCCATTCCGCGTGCAAACCCGCATGGAACGGTCCAGCGGCGAGTATGGGTGGCTGGAGATTACGGGCGGTCCGGAGTTCGACGAGAGCGGGGACTATGGAGGGTTCCTGGGTTCGGCGACAGATGTGAGCGACCGCAAGCGAGGCCACTATGCTCCAGATGAGGCGTCGGCGCGCCTGGTGTTTTCCCTCACCGAGCGCGAGCGGCAAGTTTTGGTACTCATAGCTAACGGGAAAAGCACAAAAGAAGCGGCGCTGCGCCTGGGCATCAGCTATAAGACTTGCGATTCGCATCGGAGCCGCATTCTGGAGAAGCTGGGTGTACACGAGACGGCAAGCATGGTGCGTTACGCCATTCGCGCCGGTTTGGTGGAACCTTAAACACGGCGCACCGGCCAGTTGGCTGGTAGAGTGATGGCGTGGAAACGCCGGACGTCCTGATTTTGGGCGCGGGAGCGGCAGGTCTTGCCGCGGCCCGCGCCCTTTCTCGTTTTGGAAAGCGCGTGCTGGTGCTGGAGGCGCGGCAGCGGGCCGGCGGGCGCATTCTCACGGAGATGCAAGCGGGCTGGGCGGCTCCGGTGGAGCTGGGCGCGGAGTTCATCCACGGCAAACCGCCGGAACTGTTCCGCGAAATCGAGGCCGGGCGTCTGGCGGCCTTCGAACGCGGCGGTGAGAATTTTTGCCGGCGCGGCGGCCGTCTGGAGCGCTGCGAGGGTCCGGGGGCCGGGAGCCTGCAAGAGGCGATGGCCGCGGCTCCGGAACAGTCGCTCGCGGAATTTCTGAGGCACAGCGGCGCTCGGGAGGAAACGCGGCGGCAGATCGCGCGCTTCGCGGAGGGGTTTCACGCGGCGGACACGGAGCGCTTCAGCCTGCGCGCGCTGGCGGAGACGCAGAAGGCGGAGGACGAGACTGAAGGCGACCGCATGTTCCAATTCTCCGGCGGGTATGGCGCGCTGCTGGAGCGAATGATCGGGGGGCTGGACCAGGAGCGTGTGCGCATACAGTTCGATGCGGTCGTGCAGCAGGTGAGGTGGCGCCGCGGAGAGGTTCGCGTGCACGCGGCGGTATTCGGTCGTCCCCTGGAGTTTGCGGCCGCGCAGGCGATTGTTACGCTGCCGCTGGGTGTTCTGCAGAGCGGGGCGGTGCGGTTCGATCCGGAACCGGCACAGTTGGGGGACGCGTTGCAAAAGATCGCGATGGGGCATGCCTGCCGGGTGGCGCTTCGATTCCGGCGGCCGTTTTGGGCTGAGAATCGCGATCTGGCGGAGCTTGGGTTTCTGTTTTCGACGTACGAGAGGTGGATGCCGACGTGGTGGACGGTGCATCCGGCGCGGGCTCCGATGCTGGTGGGTTGGACGGGCGGTCCGGCGGCGGAGGCGTGGCAGGGGCAGGGCGTTGCGGACTGGCTCGCGCCTGCCGTGGGGTCGCTGGCGCGGATTCTGGGAGTTACGGAGGAGCGGGTTTTTAGCGCGTTGGAGAGCTGGCATGCGCACGACTGGTCGGCGGACCGATTCGCGCGCGGGGCATACAGCTACGTAACGGTGGGCGGGTTGGAGGCGCAGAAACGCTTCGGGGATCCGCTCGAAGGCACGCTTGTGTTCGCAGGCGAGGCAGCGAACGGGGAAGGGCATTCGGGAACGGTCCACGGCGCGATTGCCAGCGGAGAGCGCGCCGCGGGACTTCTGCTGTAGTCTGGTAGAGGCTCATTCGCCAAACATGCCTCAATCGTTGATTCAGCAGACTATCGAACTCGCTATGGAAAGCGTGCGCCGCAACGGCGGCCCGTTCGCCGCGCTGGTGGTGAAGGACGGGGTGGTGATCGCCACGGGGTGCAATCAGGTGACGCGCGCCAACGATCCGACGGCGCATGCGGAGATCGTAGCGATTCGCGAGGCGTGCCGCGTGCTCGGGACTTTTCAATTGTCGGGTTGCGAGGTGTACAGCTCGTGCGAGCCTTGCCCGATGTGTTTGGGAGCGCTGTACTGGGCGCGTCCCGAGCGGGTTTATTTTGCGGCAACGGCGGCGGATGCGGCGGCGGCCGGCTTCGACGATTCGTTTATCTACGAGCAGATCGCGGTGCCGCATTCGGAGCGGACGATTCCGATGATCCATGTGGTACAAGAGCATGCGGTGCGGCCGTTCGAGATGTGGGTCAATAAGCCGGACAAAGCGGCTTATTGAGTGTTGTTCCCGGCGCAGTGCATTCGCCTTTCGGATACCTTTTACGCTCCCTTACGGGGCTGTGAAAAAATGCGGCTGCCGTTCTCGTCGCACCCCATTCGCCTTTTGCGATACCTTTTACCGCTTCCTTACGGGTTTGTGAAAAAGTCCGGCTGCCGTTCTCGTCGCACTCCGTCCGCCTTTCGATGCACCTTTTACCGCTCCCTCACGGTCGCGGCTCCGTTAGCAGAATCAACTACATACAGAGCCGTGACCGTAAGGGAGCGGCAAAAGGTGCCGGGAATGCGAGTGCGTTTGAACGCGGCAAAAAACCAATTCGATATTGTTTCAACCCCGTAAGGGAGTGGTGAAAGGTGCCTCGCGGTCGCGGCTCCGTTAGCTTACAGGCCGCCCTTCTTTTCGGTTCGTTCCTCGCGCTTGGGCGGAGCTTTGTGTTCGGTGTTAGCCGGGCGCTCGGTGCGCTGCTCCTGCCGGGGTGGAGGCTGAACGGCGCGGGGCTGCTCGGGTTGAGGGCGCGGCTGTTCGACGCGCGGTTGCGCGGGCCGGGGCTGCTCGGCGGGCCGCTCGTGACGCGGCTGTTCGGCCGGGCGCTGCTGCTCCGAGGGACGCACGGCAGCGGGACGATCGTTGGCCGGCGGCCTTCCGAAACGCTGCGGCGGCTGCTCTTCCCGCCGCGGCTGCTGCTCTTCGCGCCGGGGCTGCGGCTGCATCATTGGCTGCGACTGACGGATTATCGGTTCGCGAGCGGGCGCCGTTGAGCGGATTTCGCGCACCTGCTGGGCGTCCAGCGGACGTCCGCCGTTATTGCGGAGGACCTGCTGCTGGGCGGCGAAGGAGACCGGCGGCGGGGGCGGCGCGTTGCGCACGACGACGGTGCGTTCGACGATCCGCGCGGGCGGCGTTCGCACCATTACGGCAGGCCGGACGACAACGCTTTCGCGGACCGGCGCGACCTGCGCGGTCGTGCCGATTACACTGGCGCGCACGATGGTCTCACGGGGGACCACGACGATTTCACGATCCACGCGCCGCGCGTGAATGAAGGTATCGTGCGGGACCACCGTTACGGCTCCGACGATCTCGCGGTTGGCGTAGCGCGCGTTAGAGACGTTCCACTGATTGATGATCGTAACGTCCCTGACGTGCACAATGTTTACGTTGCGCACGTAGACTTCGCTGACGCGGTAGGAGGGCCGGTAGACTTCACCGGGGCCGAGGGGGAACCACGCGGCCACGCCGCCGCCCACTCCAACTCCGACCCCAAAGCCACCACCGCCGACGAAGGCGACGAGGGCCGGCGCGTACACGGGGCGAACGCCCACGACCATGCGGCCCGGCACCCAAAACCAGGCGCCGGATGCATAGGCCCAGCGGCCGTAGTGGAAGGGCGCGAAGCCCCACGGCTCATCGTCAATCCAGGTCCAACCCCAAGGGGCGACCCAGGCCCAGTGGCCTTCGCGATAGGGAGCCCAGCCAACGTCCACGACGCGCGGCCGCCAAACCATGCCGTACTGCGGCATTTCCGTCCAGACACCGTTGCTGTCGAGATCCTCATAGCCGATCATCTCGCGCGGCACGTAGCGGGCGGAGACGCTCTCATCTTCGCGGCGGTCACGCGAATCGCACCATTTATCGAAGGCATCGGGCGGCGCGGCAGCGGAAATATCCTGGCCCACATTATCCATGCCGGCGAGACGGGCGCTTTGTCCGGCGCGCAGCGGGAAGGCGGACCCGCCGGCGGTCACTTCGGCTTCACCGTTGCGCACCTGCGCGACGGAAATGCCGCTGTCGCCATCGGCGGTGATGCGGTAAGTTCCGGGACGCAGCAGGGAAACGGCGGCGTTCGGAGTATCGACTTCGATGCTTTCGTTTTCGCCCAGATAGCGTACGCGAATTTCCAGGCCGCCCTGCGTCAGGCTGATTTGCGCCGTCTGATCGCCGAGGTTGAGGAAAGACATCGCGGTCTCATGATCCATGCGAATGGCGGTGGAACCGATATGGAGCTCGGATACGGCGCCGGCATCGGTCCAGAGGTGATCGCCGGTGGTGAGAGGGTAGTTGAGCGTGGCGGCTGTCCACTCATCCACGCTGCCGGGCCGGAATGACACCGGACCGTTTAGAAAATTAAGGCGCGCGACGCGCGAGGGAGGGTCCTGGTCACCGCCGGGCTGCAGAGGCCCGCCGGGTTGCGCCAGGATCGCCCCAGCCGCAACGGCCGTCAGAATCGCGATTTTCGAGAGTTTGCGCATATTGGAACTCCGCTTCCACATATCTAACACATCCAATCTGCTTTTGCTCCAGTAACTTGCATTAAAAACGCGCAAGAAAACGCCGGTGGAAAAGCACCACTGGCGGTGATTTGCGGCCACATTTCCATTAGCTCTTCGACAGATATACAAAACGAACCACGAATAGCGCGCTGAGAAGATACATGAACCAGTTAACCTGCCGGAATTTACCGCGAAGGAGTTTCAGGAGCGTGTACGTGGTAAATCCGAAGGCGAGGCCATTGGCGATGCTGAAGGTCAGCGGAATGGCAGTGATGGTGAGAAACGCGGGGATCGCGATTTCGGGGTCCTGCCATTCGATTTCGGCGAGAACGCTCGCCATCATGCTGCCGACGACGATGAGGGCGGGCGCGGTGGCCGCCGCGGGAATTGCCCCTACAACCGGCGCGAGGAACAAGGCGGCGATAAATAAGATGCCGGTGACGATGGCAGTTACTCCGGTACGGCCTCCGGCGGAAACTCCCGCGGCGCTTTCGATGTAACTTACAACGGTAGACGTTCCGGTAAGTGAGCCTGCGATCGTAGCAATGGCGTCGGAGAATAAGATGCGATTTACACGGGGAATTCGATGAGCGGCGTCGAATAATCCGGCCTTTTTACCCACGGCCACCAGGGTCCCGATGTTATCGAATAAGTCGATAAAGAGAAATACGAAGACGATTTCAACGAACCCGGCGCGCAGGGCGGCGGGCACGTCCAGTTTGCCGGCTGTCGCGGCGAGGTCGCGGAGGTGGTAGGCCTGGGGGTTCCACCTGGCGATGCCGGTAACCAAGCCTATGACAGTGGTGGCAACAATGCCGATCAGCATGGCGGCGCGGATGCGCCACGCCAGGAGTGCGGCTGTGAGGATCAGTCCGAAAATGGCGAGCGCGGTGTTCCTGTCCGCGAGATTGCCCAGCGTTACGGTGGTCGCGGCATTGGGCAGGACGATTCCGGAATTGCGGAAGCCGATGAGTGCGATGAATAATCCGACGCCGCCCGCGACGGCGGCATATAGCTCGAAAGGAATCGCGGAGAGGATCAGTTGCCGTACGCCGAGCGCCGTCAATAAGAGGAAAGCCACACCGGAGAGGAAAACGGCGCCGAGCGCGGCCTGCCAGGGAACTCCCATGCCCTTGACCACGGAATAGGTGAAGTACGCGTTGAGGCCCATCCCGGGGGCGAGCGCAATGGGATATTTAGCGAGGCCGCCCATCAGGAAACATCCGATGGCAGCGGAGAGACAGGTCGCGGCGGTGACAGCAGCCAGCGGCATGCCCGCTTCGTGAAGAATCGCAGGGTTGACGAATACGATGTAGGCCATCGTCATGAAAGTGGTTAAGCCCGCGAGCACTTCGGTGCGCCAGGAGGCGCCTAGTTGCGCGAAGCAGAAGTACGATTCCAGCCGATTGCGTGCGGACATGATCCTATCGTACACACGCGATGCTGCGGTTTCGTACCGAAGTAAAAAAGGTGAAGTTTCTAACTCAAGGTGCGTTAGCTTTCTCACGTTCTATGCGGAAAGTTTCTATTGTCTTTCACACTAATCATCGAGGCGGTGTGGAAGGATACCGTGCGAGTAAGTGCTTAGTCAGGCAACTTACAAGACAAGTGCAACATGCGAGCAATCTTCCGAATTCTCCTATTGCGCGGCGGAGTAACTATCCGCCATCCTAGGTATCGGCGGGAGAGGAAAAAGAATTAAGCCCGCAATACCCAGGAGGAGAGGACAGCACATGAAGTTTGTTTCATTCGCCTTGGTGGCCCTTTGCACGGTGTTGGTTTTAACATCACCTACGGCATCGGCCGCTTTCATTACCTACACCGGGACCACGGCAGCATGCTTTGGCGCCGGATGTACGCCTACAACAGCCGTAACTCAGGACGGCACAGACGGGCTTTTCTTCACGCCCGACGTGGTGCCTGGTTTCAAGTGCACGACGGACGCAACGGGATTCTGCGGAATCGGCGACGCAGCGCCAGCAAACGGCTCGCCGGCCGGAACCCTTCCGACAGGGGATAACTTCGGCTATTTCACACTGCTCGACACAACGGGCGCCTACACCGGCGATTCCTTTACGTTGAGAGTGATGTTCACGAGTCCGAATGTTACGAGCGGCAATCCGGCCACGTTCTCGGCCACGCTCAACGGTTCGGTGACTGCCGGATCGACCATCGGTGGAGTTCGCGTGAATTTCACGAATCCCACGGCGACGTTTACGGCAGTTTGCAGCAGCGGTCCCTGCACGGTTCCGGGTCCAGCTTCGCCGCTCGGCACGCCGTACTCCTTCACGCTCACGCTGCCGAACTCCGTGAATATCACTCCGCCGGCGAATAACGGCACGAGCAGCAGCAATGTGGCAATCACGGGCAGCATTCAGGACCAGGCTCAAACGCCGGAGCCGGGAACTTCGATGTTGCTTGGATCGACCTTAGTGCTCGGAGCGCTGATGATGCGGCGTTTCCGCCGCGCCTAAGTTCGGTGTAAGTTGTGTGTGCTCTACTCCCTGCTCACGGAGGGCCGTACTTATGGCCCTTCGGGGGCAGGGAGTTTTATTTAGTAAGTGCTTAGCAGCGCCCCGCGCGGCACGACAGGAAGGGTTCCTGTCGTCACGCAATCAGGAGTTTTTCAGCATCGGCGGCGACGGATACTACGGCGTCGTCACGTCCCCAAGCCCCCACAATTTGTATTCCCACCGGCAGCGGCGCTCGCGGGAGCGGTACGGATACGGCGGGCAATCCGAGCGCGGTCCATGCCGCGTTATTGCGCGGATCTCCGGTGCCGGATGCGGCTTCGGGCGCCGGTCCGGTGGCCGCCGCCGTGATGATCGCGGGATGCTCCCAGAACAACGCCGCAACCTCCGTGCGCATCCGCGAAACCAGCCGCTGGGCGGACTCATATTCCTCGACGGGCATGGCGAGTCCGTGGCGAATGAGCTGCGCCAGCCGTTTGCCGATGGCGTCGCCGAATTGTTCGAAGCGAGCGGCGTGAGAGCGCGCTCCTTCGTAGGAGTTGATCGAGTAGGCGGCCTCGACGAGCTCGTCCCATCGCTCCGGCGGTCCGGTCTCCGTTATCGCGATGCCCGCGGCGCGGAGCCGTTCCACGGCGTCGTCGAGCGCGGCGGTCATGACGGGGTCGGCGGCGACGCGGATATAAAGGGGCCGGCGAAATTCCAGGTCGAGACGGCCGTCGAAAGCGCGCGACCACAACAGCGCCATGTCGCGAGCAGTTTCGGTGAAGAGTCCGACCGTATCGAGCGACGGTGCAAACGGCAGCATCCCCGCTGTAGAGAGGAGCCCGAAGCTCGGCTTGAAGCCGCAGACGCCGCAATAGGACGCGGGGCGCAGCACCGAGCCCAGCGTCTGCGACCCGACCGAGAAAGGAACCATGCGGGCGGCGACGGCGGCGGCTGAACCGGCGGAACTGCCGCCCGGCGTGTGCCCCGGGAGTCGTGGATTGACGGTGGGCGCGGGATCGAAGGACGCAAAAGCGGACGTCTCGGTTTTGCCGGCCAGGACGGCGCCGGAATGCGCCAGTTCATCGATGATGGCGGCTTCGCGATCTCCCTGCCGGCCGGCGTAGAGCGGCGAGCCGTAGGCGGTGGACATGCCGCGCGTTTCGAAGATGTCTTTCAGTCCGTAGGGAATTCCGCGGAGCAGGCCGTGAGGGTCGCCCGGCCGCGGCGCGACCTGGACCCATGCGTGGATGGATGGGTCGAGCTCGGCTATGCGGCGGAGGCAGATCTGGAGGAGGTCCTGCGGCGTCTTGTCGCCGCTTTCCACCATTTGGACAAATTCGCGAAGCAAACCCCATTATCCCTTGCGGCGAGAATTATGTTTCAATCGGGGTTTACGCCCATGTCCTTCATCCATGAAGATTTTCTTTTGAGCAACCAGGCCGCGCGCCGCTTATATCACGAGTTCGCCGCGGGCGAGCCGATTTTGGATTATCACTGCCACCTTCCGCCGCAGGACGTCGCGGACAACCGGCAGTTCAAGAATCTGTTCGAGATCTGGTTGGAGGGCGACCATTATAAGTGGCGTGCCATGCGCGCGAATGGTGTCGACGAGCGTTACTGCACGGGAGATGCGGAGCCGCGCGAAAAGTTCATGGCGTGGGCGCGCACGGTGCCGCAAACGCTGCGCAATCCGCTGTATCACTGGACGCATCTGGAGCTGAAGCGGTATTTCGGCATCGACAAGCTGCTCAATGAGGCGACCGGGCCGGAGATTTGGGACGAGGCGAACCAGCAGCTCGCGGCGGACGATCTGCGGGCGCAGGGCATCATGAAGAAATTCCAAGTGAAGGCCGTGTGCACGACGGACGACCCGACCGACGATCTGGCATATCACAAGGCGATGGCGGCGTCGAACCCGGCGACGAAGATGTTCCCCGCATTTCGTCCGGACAAAGCGTTGAACGTGCATCTGCCGGGAGCGTTCCGGCCGTGGCTGGAGAAGCTGGAGGCGGCGAGCGGAAAGCCCACGGGCACATTCCAGCAATATGTGGATGCGTTGAAGCAGCGTCACGATTTTTTCCACCAGATGGGCGGGCGCCTCAGCGACCACGGCATCAATACGGTCTATGCGGATTTCTGCGAGGAGCGAGAGGCGGCGGCGATCTTCGACAAGGCACGCGGCGGCAAAGCGGCGACGGAGGATCAGCAGAAGAGATTTGCCGGCTACATGATGGTGCTGTTCGGCATATGGGACGCCGAGAAGGGTTGGACGAAGCAGTTACACATCGGCGCGCGGCGGAACAACAATACGCGCCGCTTCCACGAACTCGGGCCGGATGTCGGGTTTGATTCAATCGGCGACTGGCCGCAGATCGACGCTTTGGGCGCGTATCTCGACCTGCTGGAGCAGGAGAAGGCGCTGCCGAAGACGATCGTATACAACCTCAATCCGGCGGATAACTACGCGGTCGCGACGATGATCGGCAATTTCCAGGACGGGAGCGTAGCGGGGAAAGTGCAGATCGGCAGCGGGTGGTGGTTCCTGGATCAGAAGGAAGCGATGCAGTGGCAGATGAACGCGCTGTCGAACTGCGGGCTGATTTCGCGGTTCGTCGGAATGCTGACGGATTCGCGGAGCTTCATGTCCTATCCGCGGCACGAGTATTTCCGGCGGGTGTTGTGCGATTTGTTCGGCAAGGATATGGAAAGCGGCGAGCTTCCGAACGATATGGAACTGGTTGGCCCGGTAGTGAAGAATATCTGCTACGCCAACGCGAAGCAGTTTTTGGGGTTGGCGGTTGAGTAAGATGAGTGGCCGGCGGGGAGGCCGCTCACTATGAAGCTCACGTTCTTTGGCGCCGCCGGGACCGTGACCGGATCGATGCATCTGGTTGAGGCTGACGGGAAGCGCATCCTTTTGGATTGCGGCATGTATCAGGGCCGCCGGAAGGATGCCGATGCGAAGAATCGCAACCTTCCGTTTCCGGCCGCTTCGATTGACGCCGTGGTGCTCTCGCACGCGCACATCGACCACTCGGGCAATCTGCCGACGCTGGTGAAGAACGGGTTCGCGGGTCCGATCTATACGACTCCGGCGACCGCCGACTTGTGCGGGTGGATGCTGCGCGACACGGCGCACATTCAGGAGCACGACGCGGAGTATCTGAATAAGCGGTTCGAAAGAAGGCAGCAGAACGAGCACGTTGAGCCGCTCTATACGATGGCGGACGCGGAGGCCACTCTGCCTTTGTTCCAGGGCGTCAAATATCACACGCAGTGTTCGATTACGCCGCACGTTTCCTACGAAGCCTACGACGCGGGTCACATACTGGGTTCGAGCAGCATTATGCTGACGGATGCGAGCGGCCCTTCGACGGTGCGGCTGGCTTTTTCAGGCGACGTCGGGCGCGCGAACCTGCCGATCATCCGCGATCCGGAAACGATGCCGCCGGCCGAGTACCTCATTATGGAGAGCACGTACGGCGGACGGCTGCACAAGAGCGTTTCGCACGTGATCACCAAGCTGGCCGACGTAGTGAACCGGACCGCGCGGCGCGGCGGACGCATCATTGTGCCGGCGTTCGCGGTGGGCCGCACGCAGCAACTGGTGCTGCTGCTGCACCAACTCGCGAATGAAAAACAGATTCCGAACATTCCGATTTTCGTGGACAGTCCGCTGGCGGTGAACGTGACGGAAGTGCATCGCGCGCATCCGGAATGCTTCGACGAAGAGACGATGGCGTACCTGCGCAACCACGAGGATCCGTTCGGATTCAAGCGGCTGCAATACATTCGCGAAGCCGCGGAATCGAAGAAGCTGAACGACCTGCACGGGCCCATGGTTGTGATTTCGGCATCGGGAATGGCGGAGCAGGGCCGCATTCTGCACCATTTAAAGAACAACATAGAAGATCCGCGGAATACGGTACTGATCACCGGTTTTCAGGCCCAGGACACGTTGGGCCGCAAACTGGTGGAGAAGTGGCCGGAAGTAAAGATTTTCGGCGAGCCGATGCGGGTTCGCGCGGAGATTACCAGCCTGGACGAATTGAGCGCCCATGCCGACCAAAATGAATTATTACAATGGATTGCGCCGATGGTTCCGGGGCTGAAAAAGGTGTTTCTGGTGCATGGAGAACCGGAGCAATCGCAGATTTTGGCGAAGTTGTTGGCCAAAAGATACAATTTGGAAGCGGTGGTTGCCGCACCGGGCCAGGCGTTCGATCTCGGTTCAATGTAACCGAAACGCGCTTAGCGCCCATCTATACTGAAGAGACTTTCGAAGGAGTACTGTTTACGTGAGCCCTACACCTACCTATATGGAACCGCAGCCGCAGCGTTCGGGTCTGTTGACCGCGCTGGTGGCCGGCGCCCTGATCGCGCTGGTTGCCGCCAACATCTACCTGTACGTTCAGATTGATCATCTGCGGACGGACCTGGCCAAGACGCACGATCAGCTTTTGAGTGAGCTGAGCAACGTGCGCGACGCTTCCAGCGTGACGACGCAGGCACAGATCCGGCACATGGAGAATCTGAAGGAAGAGCTGGATGCGGCGCGGGCGCAGGCTCGAACCATGAGCAATCAATCGAAGGTGGAGGCGCAGGCTCACGCCGATCAGCTCGCCAAGCAACTGGAGGCTGAGCAGGCGAAAGTGCAGCAGCAGGTGAGCAGCGAAATCAGCGACGTGCGGCAGCAGGCGACCACGGCGAATGCCAAGATTGCCGATGTTTCGACGGACGTGGGCACGGTGCGCAGCCAGGTGTCGCAGACGCAGGCGCAGCTCGATAAGACGATCGCGGATCTGAAATCGACGCGCGGGGATCTGGGCGTGCAGAGCGGTTTGATCGCCACGAATGCGACGGAACTGGCGGCGTTGCGGCGCCTGGGCGAGCGCAACTATGTGGAGTTCAAGCTGGGCAAAGAAGCCGAAAAGAAACCGGCTCGCGTGGGCGATATTACCGTGCGGCTTCGCAAGGTAGATCCGAAGCACAACAAGTACACTGTGGATCTTCTGGTGGACGATAAGACCGTGGAGAAGAAGGACAAGACGGTCAATGAGCCGGTGCAGTTTTATGCGGCCAAAGGCGGCCACATTCCTTATGAGATGGTGGTGAATTCGGTCGGCAAGGATACCATCTCGGGATACCTTTCGACTCCGAAGGAACAGGCTGTGCGGTAAAACAGAGCGCTACAAGATAAAGACACAGCGCTATAAAAAAGGAGAGCCCGGCGATGAACTTCCGGGCTCTTTGTTTTTGAAAACAGATTAGCGACCGGCCGGGAGGCCGGTCGTTACCTCCAACGCCGGTCGTAATGACGATAGTAGCGATGATGATAGTGATGATGGTGACGACCGTGGATGATGATCACCGGCCTTACTGTCGCGAACGAGCTCAGGGCCGAAGCGGCGAGTAGTGCTCCAACGCTAATGAGTTTTCGCATTTTCACGCCTCCTGCCTATCCATAGAGCATTCGCCCTGCCAATGTGAAGCCTCCGGCAAGCGTAAAATCGGATACACTCTTCAACTGTGAGGCACATACTTTTTCTCATCGCAGCCGTGGCTTCGGCTCAGCAGATGGGTCCCAAGCTCTATTCTGAAATGCACTGGCGCTCGATCGGCCCGACTCGCGCCGGGCGCGCGCGCGCCGTCGCAGGCGTGCCGAGCCAGCCGAACGTAGCATACATCGGTTTCGATAACGGCGGCGTATGGCGCTCGACCGATTACGGGTCGACATGGACGCCGCTCTTCGATAGAGAATCGACGGGCTCGATCGGCGCCATTGCGGTTGCGCCTTCCGATCCGAATGTGATTTACGTGGGCACGGGCGCGGGCATCATCCGCCCCGATCTGGCGACGGGCGATGGCGTCTACAAGTCGACCGATGCGGGAAGGACGTGGACGCATCTGGGGCTGCGCGATTCGCAGATGATCGCCAATATCGACGTGGACCCGAAGAATCCGAACCGGCTGTTCGTGGCGGCCCTCGGGCACCCGTACGGTCCGAACGCGGAGCGCGGCGTGTTCCGCTCCACCGATGGCGGCGCGACGTTCGACAAGGTGCTCTACACGGACGAATACACCAGCGCGAACGATGTCCGCATCGACCCGAAGAGCCCGAATACGGTATATGCGGCGATGTGGCAGCAGCAGCAGGGCTTCTGGGAAAACGGCGCGTTTGGCGGTACGGGCGGCGGCATTTATAAATCGACGGACGGCGGCACGAAGTGGACAAAGCTCGCGGGCGGACTTCCGGCGGAGTTGATTGAGGCGAATCTGGGCATCTCGGAGAGCAATCCGCGGATTCTGTATGCCATGATCGCGAGCCAGGGAGGCGGTGGCGGCGGCGGTCGCGGAGGACGAGGCGGCGGTGGCGGCCGCGGCGGCGCGGGCGGCGGTATGGCGCTTTATAAAACCGCCGATGGCGGCGAGCATTGGGCTCCGGCGGCGGGGAACGGCACTGCCGATCCGCGTCCCCTGGGGCGCATCGGCGGCGGCGATGTGCCGACGATTTCGGTGGACGGCGAAAATCCGAATGTCATTTACAGTTGCTCGACGGTCTTCTGGCGCAGCGAGGATGGAGGCGCGACGTGGACCGCCGTTCGAGGCGCGCCGGGCGGCGACGATTATCAGAAGAGCTGGGTGAATCCGCTGCATCCGAACGTTCTCCTGGTGGTGAGCGACCAGGGCGGCGTGATTTCGGCGAATCGCGGGCAATCCTGGAGCAACTGGTATAACCAGCCGACCGCGGCGATGTATCACGTGACGGCCGACAATGCATTCCCGTACCGGTTGTGCGGCGGGCAGCAGGATTCGGGGTCGGCATGCGTGGCGAGTCGCGGGATGGACGGCGAGATCACGTTCCACGACTGGCATCCGGTGGGAATCGAGGAGTACGGCGAAGCAGCGCCGGACCCGAAGTATCCGGACCTCGTGTATGGCGGCAAGGTGACCGTCTACAATCGCGTGACGGCGCAGAAGGCGAACGTGGGTCCGGGCGGCGGACGCGGAGGTCGCGGCGCCGCGCCGGAGCCGGCGAATGGAAAAGAGCCGCCGGCGCGCACGGTGCGCACGCAGCCGCTGATCTGGTCGCCGAAAGATCCGAACGTGCTGTTCTATGCGACGGCCGGGGTTTGGAAGACGACCAACGGCGGGCATAGCTGGACGCCGATCAGCGGCGATCTCACGCGGCAGACGTGGGAAGTTCCATCGAATGCAGGGAAGTACGGCAGCACGGTGACTCCGTCGCCGCTCGGCACGGTGACCGCCTTGGCGCCATCGCCGTTGGACGTGAATGTCTTGTGGGCCGGCACGGGCGACGGGAATATCCAGGTGACGATCGACGGCGGGTTGAAATGGACGAACGTGACTCCGCCCGCGATGAAGGCGTGGACGCGCATCTTCAATATGGATGCGGGGCACTTCGACGCGAAGACGGCGTACGCGGCCGCGAATACCCTGCGGCTGGATGACATGAATCCGCACTTCTGGCGCACGCATGACGGAGGCAAGACGTGGACGGAGATCGACAACGGGCTCGCGCCGGGAGCGGTGGCCAATTCGATTCGCGAAGATCCGCGGAAGAAGGGGCTGCTGTACGCGGCCACGGACACGCAGGTCTGGGTGTCGTTCGACGATGGAGATAACTGGCACTCGCTGCGGCTGGATATGCCGGCGATCAGCGTGCGCGATATCGCCGTGAAGGACGATGCGGCGTGCATGTGCTCGGACCTGGTGGCGGGGACGCACGGCCGCGGATTCTGGATTCTGGACGACGTGACTCCGCTGCGCCAGGCGGCCGATGCGGCTGCGGCGCAGAATGCATATCTGTTCAAGCCGGCGACGGCGGTGCGCATACGCTTCGGGACGAACGATCCGACTCCGTGGCCGCCGGAAATGGCCGCGGGGGAAAATCCGCCGCCGGGCGCGCTGCTGGATTACTACCTGCCCGAAGCGGTCCAGGGCGAGGTAAAGCTGGAGATCCTGAGTGGGGACAAGGTGATCCGCACGTACTCGAGTCACGATCCGGTGCGGACGCCGGACCCGGCCACCGATCCGGTGGCCTACAACCGCTTGTGCCAGGAAAACCCGGGTGCGCCGGATTGCGGCCTGCCGCTGTACTGGCCGGCTCCGCAGCAATCCGTGAAGGCGAGTACGGGGATGCACCGGTTTAGCTGGGATATGCATTACGATCCGCTGCCGGGCGGCGGCGGTGGAGGTCGGGGCGGCGGCGGGTCGGCTGCGGTTCCGCATCGGACGTATCCGGGTGTGAATTCGCCGTGGGTTGCTCCCGGGACTTATACGGTGCGGCTGACAGCGGATGGAAAATCGGTGACACAGCCGATCGTGGTGAAGATGGAGCCTCGCGTGAAGGTAACGCCGGAGGTGCAGCAGATTTTCACGATGACGTCCCAGGCGGAGACGGAGGCTCGGAATGCCGCGGCGGCTTACAAGGAAGCGCGGGAACTGATGAGCAAATTGAAGCCGGAGGATCCGCGGAGGAAGGCGCTGCAGGAGCTGGCTCCGGAACAGGCGGCGGGTGGCGGTGGCGGCCGGGGCGGTCGCGGCGGTTTCGGTGCGGCCGCGGAGCCCGCGGGAGCGGGGAATCTGGCGACGATCGGGCAGCAGCTTGTTGCGGCGGTGATGCCGATGCAGGGGTCGGAAATGCCTCCCACGGCGGGTGAGTTAAAGGCGTTTCATACGGCTCAGGCTTCGTATGTGGCGGTGATGGCGAAGTGGTCGGCGATCAAAACTCCGAAGGCGGTGGCGAAGAAGTAAGGAGAGGGGAACTCCTTTTACCGCTCCCTGACGGTCACGGCTCCGTATTTAATTGATTCTGCTAACGGAGCCGGTGACCGTAAGGGAGCGGTAAAAGGTGTATCGAAAAACGAATGAATCGCGACGAGAACAACAGCCGGATTTTTTCACAGCCCCTTAAGGTCGCGGCTCCGCTGAGGATGTGGGCTTGTTCGGATGTGGCGTATAACTTGAACTCCGTTTACCGGCTCCCTTACAGTCGCGGCTCCGTTATGAAGATCAAGTAGATACGGAGTCGTGACCGGCAAGGGAGTAAGTTGAACAACATTTGCCGGTACGCACGATCTCAGCCGCGCTTCGCGCGGCCCGACAGGAAGGATTTCTGTCGGCACGGAGGCCGCAGGTTAGTGGGAGGCGTGAAGTAGATCGACGACGTCGTGCAGGATCTTTGCTTTGACGGCGTGGCGCTGCGGGGCTCGGGTGATGTAGCGGACGTCAACGTCGAAGCCGTTCAGTCCGGGGCGGAGATTGACGGTCGGGGCGGCGGAGAATTCGCGCGCGGTTAGCGAGTGTGAGGAGCGCTGCCACTCTTGCGCGGCTTCGGCTGCGTCGGCCTGCGTGGCGGCTTCCACAATTTCACGGATTCGGTGCGCCGTGTCGTAGGGATCTTCGCGGACCGGCAGCGTGATCTGCAAGTCATCCCAGAGCCACTGTCCGGCGGTGGTGAAGTTGAAATAATGGCCGGCCATCGCGAAGCTGTTCGAGAAAGCTACGCGGCGTCCGGTGGGATGGCCGGTTCCTCCATTTCCGAGTTCGAGGAGCACCGTCTTGAAGAAGCCGATTTCGATCACCTCGCCCGAGACTCCTTCGATTTCCACCCAATCTCCCACGCTGATGCCGTTGCGGCCCATCAGAGCGAACCAGCCGAGAAAGGCGACGATGAAATCTTTCAGCACTACCGTTATGCCAGCCGTGATGAGGCCGAGCACAGTGGAAAGCTGCGTCGGCGGACCGAAGAGCACGAGGAGGATCAGCACGAGCGCGAGGACTTGAACGGTGATTCCGGCAATCATGCGGAGCTGATGCGTGCGGCGGCGATCCGTGCGGCGGAAGGCGGCGCGGGCCGCGCGATAGAGCAGCACGGCTACGAGCAGGATGACGAGGATCAGGGCGAGCGAGCGGAGGAGCAGGTGTAGGTCGGCGCGTTGCCGCGCGGCGGCGAGTTCTTCCCACCGTCCGTAAACGGAGGCAAGCTGCTTCGAGTCTTCAATGCGCTGATCGAGACCGGCGAGTTGCTTGTGCTCGCCGGCCAACGCACGCAGCCGGGTGGTTGAGGCGTCGGCGGATTGTTGCGCGGGAGTTTGGCGCTCCAGCGCGTTGTGACGATTGAGAAGAGTCTGCGCGTGCGACGCGGCCTGCCGCCGTGCGGTCTCCAGCCGCGCAGTGTACTGACGGACCGCGAGCCACGCGTGGAGCTGATTCAGCGCGGTTGCGGTGGGCTCGGCCGCCGCGAACTTCAGGCCCTGGTCGGCGATCTTCTCGGAATCCTGATGCTCCTGGAGCAGGCGCTGCAGGCGCGCGCGCTTATCGCCTTCAGCGCGGGCGAGATCCTGCTGAGCGTCGTCGAGGGCATCCTGGTCAAGATCGAGCTGCGCCTTTGCGCGGTCGAGGTCTTCGCCCGCGGAGGCGGCGAGATCCGCAACGTGTTTCTTGCCCGCTTCGACACGAGCTTGCAGCGTAGCGATGCGGGCGGCGAGCTCCTTTTGCGGGCCGGTGGTTGGCGTGGCGGCTGCCATCTCGGTTTCGGCGCGGCGCAGCGCGTGAGCGAAGCTGAGATCGAGCTCATGGTCCGCGAGACGCCAGGCTTCGCGCGCTTGCGATTGCTCGTCGGGAGTCGCGGCGGAAGAGGCGAGGGAGATCGCGGTTTGGAGCAGCGAAGTATCGACGAGCTGTTGCGCGGCGGCAGCTTCCGGCGCGGCTGCAGGATTTGCGGAGGTCGTGGAGTAATAAGCAAACAGGCAGGCGGCCAGCAGGATTGCGAGGACTACGGCCGAGACATTCTTCGCGGATTTCATCAGGCGCGCTCCCTTCAAGAGTACACTCGATAACGGAGGGGCACTGGTGCGGCGCATGTTCAAGTGGGTGGGAATTGTTGCGGCGGGCGCGGTAGCAGCGGTGGTCAGCCTGCCATTTTTTACAATGTGGACCGGTTCAAACCGAGCCTCGAAGCGGAGCTTTCCAAGGCGCTCAATCGCGAGGTGAAGTTGGGTAAGCTGCACTTCTCGCTTTGGAGAGGCGAGGTGAGCGCCGACGATCTTTCGGTTTCCGAGGACCAGGCGTTCGGTAAGCCGGCGTTTGTGAGCGCGAAGCAGTTGAGCGTGGGCGCGGAGATCTGGCCGTTCCTGATGTCGCGCAAATTGAGAATCACGCATTTGACGATCGACCGGCCCGAGATCGTGCTCACTCAGGCGCCGAACGGCAACTGGAATTTTTCCAGTCTCGGCGGGAAAGCGAGCGCACCGGCTGCGGCGCGGGCCGGCGGGGGGCCGCTCGATCTTTCAGTGAAGATTGTGCGGATCACGGATGGCAGCGTGCGGCTAGGCCGCACGGTGGGTCGTTGGAAGCCGCGGGTGCTTCACCACGTGAATGCGGAAGTGCGCGATTTTTCGGCGTCGTCGGCATTCCCTTTCACGCTGGCTGCCGATGTGGCGGGCGGCGGAACTATCGAGGTGAAGGGGCAGGCCGGACCGATCGACGCTTCCGATTCCGCGATGATGCCGGTGAATGTGTCGCTGAAAGTCGCGGCGCTGGACCTGGCGGGATCGGGGATGAACGATTTCGCTCCCGATCTGGCCGGCCTGCTTACCGTGGATGGCTCGGGCGCATCGGACGGGCGCACGATGCAGGTGAGCGGGAAAGTGCGACGCGTCCGGCGGCATTGGATTTTTCGGTGGATCACAATTTGCGGAAGCACATGGGCACGTTGCAGCAGGGTGACCTGCATATCGGCGGCGCAGTGGCGCATCTGACCGATGCCGGTCGGCGAATTGGAGGCGCTGCTGCCCTCGCTCGGCATCGTGCTGCCGGCCGGTAGCCGCTTACAAGAGGGCTGTGAAAAAATATCGAATTGCCTTTACGCCGACTTCCAAAACGCACTCGAATCGCCGGCACCTTTTACCGCTCCCTTACGGTCACGGCTCCGTATGTACATGATTCTGCTAACGGAGCCGCGACCGTGAGGGAGCGGTAAAAGGTGTATCGAAAAGCGAATGGATGGCGACGAGAACAACAGCCGGAGTTTTTCACAACCCCAAGGGGGCGCGGCGACGGGGGCGCTGGCGATGGAGGGTCCGGCGGACCGGCTGGTCACGGTGGGATCAGTGGCGCTGAATCGCAGCAGGCTCACCCGCTTCGATCTGCCCAAAAAGATGGAGACGATCGAGCGGCTGGCGGGCGTGAAGGGCGGTGCGGACACGGAGATCGAAACGCTGAGCGCCGATGTGCGGGTGGGGCCGGAAGGAGCGAGCGCGAACGACATGAAGCTCGTGCTGCCGGCGATCGGCGAGTTGAGCGGCGCGGGCAGCGTGAGTCCGGCAAATGAGCTTGACTTCAAGATGCGAGCGATCGTCCATACATCCGGCGTGATGGCGGCAGTGGCGGACACACCGATCCCGTTCACGGTGCAGGGAACGTGCGCGGACCCGGTGTTCCGGCCCGATCTGAACGCTGTGGCGGCGGAGAAGGTGAAAAGCGTCGGGAAGTCTGCCGGAGGGCTGTTGCGCGGACTGCTCGGCGGAAAAAGTAGCGAGTAAGTGCCAAACATTCCGGCTCCCTGGGTCAAAGGGCACAGTGTGGATTTCAAATTGCTGTGGTGCACATGCGCCCCGGACACAGGAGGAAATGAATGGCTAAGAAAGCTGCATCGAAATCACGCTCGGGTTCGGCGAAGAAATCGCGGTCGAGTTCGTCATCGAAGTCGGGCTCCAGCTCGGCATCGAAGTCGCGTGGAAAACAGAAGATCCACAAGGTGATGAAGGAGCATAAAGAGGGAACGTTGAAATCCGGCAGCGGCAAGAAGGTGAAGAGCCGCAAACAGGCCGTGGCGATCGCCCTCAGCGAGGCTCGCAAATCGGGCGCGAAGATTCCGAAGAAGAAGAAAAAATCGTAGGGGGACGAGGCGAGTTCTGCCTTTGGCAGCGGCGTGTACTATACTGATCGCCGGAGAACCAGAATGCGCCAGTTTTGTTTCGTTCTTGCCGCGGCACTCGCGGTGCTTGCGCCCGCCGGTTCCGCTCAAGAGAGCGGACCCTACAAAGTTTTGAAGACGGCCAGGGTGGGCGGCGAAGGCGGATGGGATTACATCTACGCCGATAGCGATGGACGCCGCCTGTACATTCCGCGCGGCGCGACGCGAGCAGTGCCGGCAACAGACGCGACGCCCGAGGTAGCGGCGCAGCCTGCGCGATTGACCATCTTCGATTTGGATACCCTCAAGCCGGCGGGCGAGATTTCGGGAGTCGGCGGAAATGGCACGGCGGTGGATCCGAAATCGGGGCACGGCTTCACGAGCGACCATCCGAAGGTATCGATGTTCGACACGAAAACGCACACGTTGATCAAAAGCATCGACGTGGGGTCGGCGCGGCCCGACGGCATCGTGTTCGATGACTTCAATCAGCGCGTGTATGTCTTCAGCCATCCAACAAAGGATGCGACGGTGATCGATTCGAAAGACGGCACGGTGCTCGGCACGATCGATCTGGGCGGCGTGCCGGAGCAGGGCGTGGCGGACGGCAAGGGCACGTTGTACGTGGTGATGCAGGACGCTGTGGGCAGTGTGACGGTAGTGGACGTGAAGACGATGAAGGCGACGGCGCACTACTCGTTCGTCGACAAGGGCGGATGCAACGGGCTGGCGCTGGATGTGAAGAATCAGGTGCTGTTCGCGGCGTGCGGGCGGTCGGGGAATCCGCCGGCGCAACCGCCTCAGCCGATGATGGTCATCCTGAGCGCGAAAGACGGGAAGATCCTCGCGAATCTGCCGCTGGCAGGCGGCTCAGACGGCGCGGCGTTCAACCCCGCGACGATGGAGGCGTTCAGCACGCACGGAAACGGCACGATGACGATCGTGAAGGAGACGAGCCCCACGAGCTTCGAGGTGGAGCAGAATTTGAAGACGATGAATGGCGCGCGCACGATCACGCTGGATAGGAAGACAGGCCACCTGTTTACGATGTCGCAAGAGAGGGGGCCGGCTCCGGCTGCTCCGGCAGGCGGCGGTCGTGGACCTCAGGGGACGGTGGTGCCGGGGTCGTTTACGATCCTGATGGTGGGGAAGTAGTCAGCTGGTTCGTCCGACGGAAGGAAATACTGGTGAGCCGGGCGGGACTCGAACCCGCAACCACCGCCTTAAAAGGGCGATGCTCTACCAATTGAGCTACCGGCCCGCTGAGTGAAGCTTGCGGAAATGCGCTAAGGTTCAGTTTAGCAAACCGCTCGCTATACTTGGTCCATAGATGCCGACAAACCGGCTCACGCGCCGACTTCTTTTTATACTTTTGGCGATTGTGGGAACGCTGCTGGTGGGAACGCTCGGGTTCACCATCATCGACGGCTATCCGCCGTTCGACGCTTTCTACATGACGCTCACTACCATGACCACGGTCGGGTATGGCGAGGTGCATCCACTCAGCAGAGCCGGCCGCGTCTTCAATTCGTTCCTCATCTTCTTCGGCGTAACCACGATCTTCATTGCCATGGGCGCGATGACGCAGACGATCATCGAGGTGGAATTCGGCGATGCCATCGGCAAGCGGCGGAACAAACGCATGATCGACAATCTGAAGGATCACTACATCATCTGCGGCTTCGGCCGTGTGGGTCGCGGCGCGGCATCGGAACTGAAGCACGCGGGCGTGCCGTTTGTCGTCGTAGACAACAGCCCGGATCGCGTGGAACGCGCCATGTTGAGCGGAATGCTGGCTGTGGCCGCCGACGCCACGCGCGACGAAACGCTGTCGCAACTCGGAATTTGCCGTGCGCGCGGCCTGGTCTCCGCGCTGGCCACGGACGCCGACAACCTGTTCGTGCTGCTCTCCGCGAAGGGACTGAATCCGCATCTCTACGTCGCGACGCGGGCTGCCGAAGAAGGCGCCGAGGAGAAGATGCGCCGCGCGGGCGCCGACGCGGTATTCGCGCCGTACTCCATGACGGGACACCGGCTGGCGCAATCGATGCTGCGCCCGCACGTGATGAAGTTCCTCGACTTCACGACCAACGATCTGGGTGAAGACATCAACATCGAGCAGGTGCGCGTTGCGGATGACAGCGATGTGGCGTCGCGGACGATCAAGGATATTCAGGTTGGCCGCGAGTTCGGAGTGATCGTGATGGCCATCCGTCCGCGAAGCGGCGGAATGCTGTTCAACCCGTCGGCGGATACGCGGATCGGCGGCGGCGATTTTCTGATCGTGATGGGCAGGCAGGAAAACTTGCGCGCGCTGGAGGACCGGCTACGCGGCGGGGCGAGGCGTTAGGGCAGGTTGAAGCGGCGCGTCGGATCACCTGCCGCGCAATTACTTCTTCACTTCGCTGTTGGTTTTCTGCGCCAGGCTGAGATGTTCCTGAAGCGTGGGCAGCGTTTTTCCGGCGAACTCCTTCAGGTCAGCGTCGTTGCCGTTCTGGGATTCCCGCCTGAATTCGGCGACATCAGTCTGGTGGTCTTTCACCATGTCGGCCATATAAGCGCGATCGAATTCGGCGCCGTTCAGTTTGGAGAGGCGATCGTAAGTGGCCTGATCCTTGGCGTCAATCGAGGTTGGAAGCGTGATGCCCTTCTTTGCGGCGATGGACTTCAGCTCATCGTTCGCCTTGGTGTGGTCCGTGACCATGCGGTCGCCGAAGTCTTTTACGGCTTGGCTCTTGGCATGATCTTTGGCTAGCTGGCCGAGTTGCACTTCGGCCATTCCGCCCTGGGCTGCCTTCATGGCAAACGTATTGTCGGCGCTCCCGAGCCGGTTGGCGCTGGTGTTTTGAGCCATTGCCGGGGCGAGCGCCAGAACTCCGAAGGCCGCCACCGCGGCCAGGTATTGTAAACGGTTTTGCATGCAAACTCCTTCCGTGTTTTGGTACACGCATCCGCCCGCAAAGACGGACGGAGCTACCCATGTGAAAAGCACCCGCCGTACCCTTGTTTTCTTAGCCACGCCGGGACGCCACTTTGTGTGAAGACGCACGCTATAATGACGTTCGGGCAGAAGTAGGTATGAAGCGCCTCCGTAATTTTTTCGAGTCAATTGTTTTCGCAGGCATGCGGCCGGGTTCTACCGCAGGCAACGCCGATGGCATGCGGTGGCTGGGCCCCTTGCGCGGCCCCATTGAACGCTTCCTTTCCGGGGGTGCAGCGCCGAGCGACCCGCTCTACCTGACCAACCGGACGCTGGGGCAGCGAGTCCGTCTGGCCGCGGTGGTCGCGGTCCCGTTCGTTCTTGTGTTGGCGGCGATCTACCTGGCGACCATGGGATACCTGGCCCCGTCCGAGGCTCCGCAGCAGCAACTCACGCCCGCGCAGATTGCACAGAAGATGTTGCCCAATTTGAATGAGAAGGATCTGGAAATCAGGAGCAATCACGAACTGGACGTGATGGATGTCCACGTGGAGCACGGGTCGCCGCTGAAATTGGCGGGGGTGCTGAAGAACAACACGGCGCGAACGATCCACGATGCACAACTGATTTTCGATGTGACCGACGACGCGGGATCGCGGCTAGGCGCGGTGAGCACGACAGTGCCAAGCGTGGATGCGAAATCGCGTGTGGAGTTCAGCTTCACGATTCCGCAGACGAACGCGGCATTCGCGCTGGTGCGCGAAGTGAACTCGCGGTAGGCTGACCGGGACCCCCGGCGGAATGGCCGAGCTGTCGACGGCCCCAGTGGAAGTGCGCGCCCGGAGAGACCCCGGTGCTACGATTGAAGAGAAGGTCGGCACCGACATGACGATTCCCGCCAGATACGAGAACGGCATCTTCCGGCCCCTGGAAGAAGTAGCGATCAAGGAAGGCACGGTGGTCGAGGTGCACGTGCCAGCAGAGAACGAATCGCCCCGCGGTCGTCGGTCCATCAAGGACCTGCCCTTCTATGGACTTTGGGCGGATCGGGACGACATCACGGACGGCATCGCCTACGTGAACGACCTTCGCGACAATCCACGCGGATAAATGCCTCGCTACCTGAGAAAGCGAGATGGCACGGTGGGCCGACAACGCGGAAACGGGCAGGGAACAGGCACCGGTGCGGCTGCCGGCAGGCGTGGTCTTGAAACCGGCGGTCAGCCTGGACGAGCTTGGGACCGACACCGAGTATGATCCGCAAGGGGCTGAGGAATTTGTGGCCCTGATCCGCGCCCTCCGCAAGGAAGGCTCTCGGCCAGTCGCTCTCTGATGGCGGAGAAAACAGCGCCAGCCGTCGAACGCATTGACGCCGAGAAGGAAAATGGCGCGCCCGGAGAGACTCGAACTCCCGACCTACTGGTTCGAAGCCAGCCGCTCTATCCGACTGAGCTACGGGCGCGCGCTGTTTCGATTCTAGCAGCTAGTGCACGGTTGTCTTGCGGCCCATCACGACCAGCAAGTCGTCGAGGGATTGCTTCATCAGCCGGTTGACTTCCTGCTGGGCGCGCTGCGCTTCGTATAACTGCTGCTGGCTGTCCTTCAGCGCCACGGCGGCTTCGTAGCTGGCGGCGTTCGCTTTTTCGAGCGCGTCGATGCGCTCGGCGAGCGAGGACATCTCCGAAATTGCTCTTTGCAGCGTCTCTACGAGATTGCGGAAGTCCTCCATGGTCAGATCGGGCGGCAGCGACATTCTTATATCCTACTCCGGCGCCGCTACTTCTCTGCTACTACCGGATTGCGTAATTCGCCGATTCCCTCGATCCGCACCGTGACCTCGTCGTCCGGGCGCAGCCAGCGCGGCGGTTTGCGGGCGAAACCCACGCCCGCGGGTGTTCCTGTCGCGATGATGTCGCCCGGCTGCAGCGTGAACACACTCGACAAATGCGCGATCAGTTGCGGCACTTTGAAAATCAAATTGCTGGTATTGGAATCCTGCATTGTCTCGCCGCTGAGCTCGAGCGTGATGCGCAGATTGTGCGGGTCCTCGATCTCATCCGCTGTGACCACCGCCGGTCCGAGCGGCGCGAACGTATCGAACGTTTTGCCGATCATCCACTGGCTGGTCGCCATTTGAAAATCGCGCGCACTGACATCGTTCAAAATGGTGTACCCGAAAACGTGCTCGCGCCAGCGCGCCTCAGGAATGTGCCTTCCGCCCCTGCCGATCACGATTGCGAATTCCGCTTCATAATCCGGCTTCGTGGAATTTCTTGGAAGCACGATCGGCTGCCCGTGACCGGTAAGCGCGGTGGCAAATTTCGAGAACACCGTCGGCACCTCGGGGATGGGCAGTTTCGATTCTTCGGCGTGATCGCGATAGTTGAGGCCGATGCAGATGATCTTCGGCGGCTTGACGACCGGCGGAAGGTAAGTGACCTTCGCCGGGTCCAGCCGTTCGCCGCCCGGAGGATTGTCCACCCAGCGAAACACCTGGTCCATCGTGTCGGCGCCACCCGTAATCACGGAAATGAGGTCATCGAATCCGGCCTGGCGCAGACCGATGAGTTCGCCGTCGATCAATGCTCCCAATTCAGGATAGCCTGAGCGCCGTTGAAACGTAATGAATCGCAAGTAAGTATCTCCGAAGCCCCGATTCTAGCACCGGCGGCGCATGCGGGCCGTGACCTTGCGTTCGATTGCGCGAGCCGCGCGTTATTTATCGCCGGTCGCGAGGACGGTTTCAAAGTGCGGCGCTTCCTGTTCGCGGAAGACCACGGCGGTCTCGACGTTGCGAAACTCCTGCTCCTTCAAATACCGTTCGAGCTCGAGCTCCGTGAAGCCGAGCCACAGGTCCGCGTACATTTCGCGCGCCTCTTCGAAGCTATGGCGATTGAGGTCCAGAACGGCGATGCGGCCGCCGGGTTTCAGAATGCGCCAGGCCTCCGCAACGGCGCGATCCGGATGCTGCGCGTGGTGGAGCGCCTGGCTCATGAGCGCGAGGTCCACCGTGCCCGTGCGAATTGGCACATCTTCCAACTCGCCGAGCCGGTATTCCATGTTGCCTATGCCGTTCTTCTGCGCGAGCTCGGAACCGAACTCCACCATCTTCTCGGAATTGTCGACGGCGATCACGCGTTTGGCTCGCTGGGCCATCAACTGCGAGATGGTTCCTTCGCCCGCGCCCAGATCGGCAATGACCATCGGCGGCATCAATTTGATCAGCGCCTCGGCGACGCCCTTCCACGAGCGGCCGGGCACGTATTGGCGGCCGAATTTGCCGGCGAGTTCATCGAAATAGCGCCGCATCTTATCTTGCCGCTTGCGCATGGTCAGCTTCAAAGCGGCACGATCTTCGACGGCTTCCGGAATCTCGCTCTCCGCCTGCCGGAGGGCGTTCATCAGTTCCGGCGGCGCGGTGAGCCGGTAAAAAGCGTTCTTTCCTGTACGCCGGTCGTCCACCAGGCCGGCCTGTTTGAGCTGGGCCAGATGCGTCGAAATCTGGCTTTGCCCTTTGGCTAGTATGTCCTGCAGCTCGGCGACGCTCAGCTCCTCGCGTTCCAGCAGAAGCAGCAACCGGAGGCGGGCGGGGTCCGCCGCGAGCCGCAAAGATTTTAGGATTGACGCCATCTGCGTTAATTTTCTAATATCAATGTATCAAGATTTGTTGATATGATGTATAGAGTTTTTGAGGAGGAATTTAGTGGGTACCGCCACTCTGAACCAAACCGATTTTAAAGTTGCCGATCTCGCGCTGGCCGATTGGGGCCGCAAAGAGATTTCCATCGCTGAATCCGAAATGCCCGGCCTGATGGCCATTCGCCGCAAGTACGCGCAGGAAAAGCCGCTGGCCGGCATCCGCGTCACGGGCTCGCTGCACATGACCATTCAAACGGCCGTGCTCATCGAGACGCTCGCCGATCTGGGCGCCAGCGTGCGCTGGGCAAGCTGCAACATCTTCTCCACGCAGGACCATGCCGCGGCCGCGATCGCCGCCGCCGGAATTCCGGTGTTTGCGTGGAAGGGCGAAACACTGGAAGACTACTGGTGGTGCACGTACCAGGCTCTCTCGCATCCCGGTGGAAAGGGTCCGCAGCTCATTGTCGACGATGGCGGTGACGCCACTCTCCTCATCCACAAAGGCTACGAACTGGAAAACGGCAGCGACTGGGTAAACAGTGCTTCCGGCAGCCACGAAGAAAAGGTCATTAAAGACCTGCTGAAGCAGATCCACGCGGAAAACAAGACTCGCTGGCACGAGGTAGTGAAGGAATGGCGCGGCGTCTCCGAGGAGACCACCACCGGCGTGCATCGCTTGTACAAGATGCACGAAGCGGGACAACTGCTGGTCCCCGCGATCAACGTCAACGACTCGGTGACGAAATCGAAGTTCGATAATCTCTACGGCTGCCGCGAATCGCTGGCCGATGGCATCAAGCGCGCGACGGACGTGATGGTGGCGGGCAAGGTCGCCGTGGTCTGCGGATACGGCGACGTCGGCAAGGGCTCGGCGCACTCGCTGCGCGGCATGGGCGCTCGCGTCATCGTGACGGAGATCGACCCCATCAACGCTCTGCAGGCGGCGATGGAAGGCTTCGAAGTTACCACCATCGAAGACACGCTGGGCCGCGGCGATATCTACGTTACCTGCACGGGCAACTGCGATATCATCACGCTGGAGCACATGCGGAAGATGAAGGATCAGGCCATCGTGTGCAACATCGGCCACTTCGACAACGAGATTCAGGTGGATCGCCTGAACGAATCCGGCGCGAAGAAAACGAACATCAAGCCGCAGGTGGATATGTACAGCTTCGACGGCGGCCAGAGCATCTTCATGCTCGCCGAAGGGCGCCTGGTAAACCTGGGCTGCGCCACCGGCCACCCCAGCTTCGTAATGAGCAACAGCTTCTCCAACCAGACGCTGGCTCAGTTGGACCTCTGGAAGAACCGCGACACCTACAAACCGGGCGTCTACACGCTGCCCAAAAAGCTGGATGAGGAAGTGGCGCGGCTGCACCTTGAGAAAATCGGAGTGAAGCTCACCACGCTTTCTCCGAAGCAGGCCGAATACCTCGGCGTCGCCGTGGAAGGGCCGTATAAGCCGGATCATTACCGTTACTAGTTAGGAGGCATCATGGCAGATAATCAAAAACACTTATTCACCTCGGAATCCGTTACCGAAGGCCATCCCGATAAGATCGCCGACCAGATTTCCGACGCTGTTCTGGACGCCGTTCTGGCGGACGACCCCACTGGCCGCGTGGCCTGCGAAGTCCTGGTCACCACCGGCACGTGCATCGTAGCCGGCGAGATCACCACGAAGACGTACGTGGACGTTCCGCGCATCGCTCGCGGCACCATTGAATACGTCGGCTACAACGATGCCACCTATGGGTTCGATTCGAACACCTGCGGCGTGCACAACCTGATTCAGTCGCAGTCGCCCGATATTTCGATGGGCGTGGACACCGGCGGCGCCGGCGACCAGGGCCTGATGTTCGGCTACGCGTGCGACGAAACGCCGGAGCTCATGCCGCTGCCGATCATGATGGCGCACAAGCTGGTGCAGCGTCTTTCGACGGCGCGCCGCGAGGGCGTCCTCAACTTCCTGCGGCCCGACGGCAAGAGCCAGGTGAGCGTGGAGTACGTGGGCAACGTGCCGAAGCGCATCGAAGCCGTGGTCATTTCCACGCAGCACAGCCCTGAGGTTTCCACCGAGGAACTCCGCCGCGAAGTGAAGAAGCACATCATCGACGCAGTGGTGCCCGGCAACATGGTGGACTCCGAAACCAAGTACCACATCAATCCGACCGGCCGTTTCGTGGTGGGCGGACCTCACGGGGATACCGGTCTCACCGGCCGTAAGATCATCGTGGACACCTACGGCGGCATGGGCCGTCACGGCGGCGGCGCGTTCAGCGGCAAGGATCCGACGAAGGTGGATCGCTCAGCCTGCTACATGGCGCGCTACATCGCGAAGAACATTGTCGCCTCCAAGCTGGCCAGCCGCTGCGAAGTGCAGCTCGCTTACGCCATCGGCGTGGCCGAGCCTGTTTCGGTGACGGTGAACACGTTCGGCACGGGCGTGATTGCGGACGATAAGTTCACGCAGCTTGTTCGCGAGAATTTCTCGCTGACGCCCAAGGGAATCATCGATACCCTGAAGCTCCGCCGTCCGATCTATCGGAAGACGGCCGCGTTCGGCCACTTCGGCCGCAGCGAGGATACGTTCTCGTGGGAAGCCACGGACAAGGCTGACACGATTCGCGATCAGGCGGGCGTAGCTCAGGCAGCGGCGAAGTAAGCATTCCACACCTTTTACCGCTCCCTCACGGGTCTGTGAAAAATCCGGCTGCTGTTCGCCTTTCGATACACCTTTTACCGCTTCCTCACGGTCGCGGCTCCGTTAGCAGAATCAACCACATACGGAGCCGTGACCGTAAGGGAGCGGTAAACGGTGCCGGGGGATACGGAAACAACTCGACTCTTTCACACAGCCGGCGGCTCAAAAAGCCTAGGCCGGATGCGAGACAATAGTCACTGCCACACGTCAGCAATAATCTGGGGGTTACCCTATGAAGAAGATTGCACTGCTTGGCTCGCTGACTACGATACTCGCATTCGCGCAGCCTGCAAACTTTGAAGTAGCTGATGTCCACGTCAGCACGACGGCAAAGGGATTCGCGCAGAATTTCGGAGGCGTGCTTCGCGCCGGACGCTACATCAACCGGGACGCGACCATGCTCGATCTCATCACGGCGGCTTACGGCGTGCCGGCGGACGACATCTCGGGCGGTCCGGGTTGGGTGAATACCGACCTTTTCGACGTCATCGCGAAGGCGCCGGACGGCACCACTCCCGCCTCCGCCAAGCTGATGTTGCAGGGCTTGCTCGCGCAGCGGTTCGGCTTGGTGGTTGTTCACGCCATACGCCCTGTGCGGCGCTACGTGCTGAGTGTCGGGAAGGCATCGAAATTAAAAGCGGCGGGCGGAGCGGGACGCGCCGGTTGCCAGTTCAGCCAGAACGGGGGCGGTGCCCCGGGCGAGCCTCCGCCTAATGTCACCGCTACCTGCCGTAACATGACGGCGGACGACATTGCGAGCAATCTGCGTCAGATGGCAGGCGCATACATCGATCGCGAAGTCGTCAATTCCACCGGGCTCGAGGGCACGTGGGATTTCGATATCGAATGGACTCCGCGCGCCGCGCTTCAGGCCAAGGGGCAGGATGGCATTTCGTTCTTCGATGCCGTGGACAAGCAATTGGGGCTGAAACTCGCGCTGAAAGACGTGCCTATGCCGACACTGAGCATAGAGAAGGTGAACCGGCACCCCTCGGCCAATCCGGACGGCGTGGGCACGTCGCTGGGTCTCGCCGCCGCCCGGTTTGAGGCCGCGAGCATCAAGCCCGCGGATCCGAACGCGCGGCCATTCCAGGGTCTGGTGTACACCGGCGGCAGCCAGATGCACGCTGGCGGCACTCTGCGTTTCCTGATCGCCGCATCGATGCAGATCTCGCCGAATATTGCGGGGGACGTGGTGGTCGGGCTGCCGAAATCGGCGGATTCGCAGCGCTGGGACATCTTCGCGAAAGTTCCGGCGACCGGCGAAGGCGCCCCCAACGTAGTTCACGGGCAGACGCAGCCGCCGCCGCTCAGCATCGGACTGGAGATGTTGCGCGGTCTGCTGCTGGACCAGTTCGAATTGAAGACTCACACCGAAACTCGGGAAGTGACCGTATATGCACTGACGACCGCAACCGCCAAACCAAAATTGATTCGGGCGGAGGACTCCGAACGGTCCGGTTGCACGCCCGACCCCAGTGCTCCCAAGCCGGTCCCGAACATGGGGCCGATGGTCGTTTGCAAGAACACCAGCACGACCGAGCTCGCCGAGACCTTGCAGCGGATGGCGGGAGCTTATATCGATCATCCGATCGTGGACGCGACAGGACTGGAAGGCGGATGGGACTTTATCCTCGGCTGGACTCCGAAAAACCAGTTGCAGACTGCGCCGGCTGCGGCCGGGGGCGCGTCCGGAGCATTGCTGGAAGCCTCCGATTCGACCGGAATCTCCGTGTTCGAGGCGATTGAGAAAGAGCTCGGATTGAAGCTGGTCAAGCAAAAGCGATCCATTCCCGTGATCATCGTGGATCACGTATTGGAGAAACCAAACTAGCGGCGGGCGCGTGGCTATGGCAAGCTAAAAGGATGCCCTGCCTTGCTTCCGAAGGCAGGTGGGGCACACTTCCTTTGCGGAAGGAGTGGCGAGCCGTGAACAAAGTCTACGCGTGGTATCCTCACGACGGAAACCTGGGTCATGCATCGATGGATATCTCCTTCGGAGGCGGCCCCGGAGTTGCCGAATACGTGAGTTTTTGGCCCAAAGGGTTGATCGATAGACACATATTGGTAACCGGCGGGGGCTCGACGAATTACACTTACCCTCAGGATGTGAAAGCCCAAGGGTGCGATCCACATGCCACCATCGAAATCGATTGCCTCGACGAGAACAAGATGCGGGCCTTCTGGCTCTCTCACCTTCCGGGAGCTCGTTATTCTCTACTGTTCAAGAACTGCGCGAATTTCGTCTGCGCAACGCTCTTAGAGGGCGGCGCCGCGTTCTGCGACGCAGTGAACCGTTTCACGGGGAGTCATTCGCTTTGGACGCCTTATGAGGTGGTCACGCTGGCCGAGTTGACCGCCGATAACTCGGACGTCATCAAGAAGCAGCGCATCCTCGGCCAACCGGAACAGCCGCATATGGGCTATTGGCGATACATGGGCCGCTGAGGCGCCATGCCGATATCTACCGGGCTTGTGAAAAAATCCGGCTGCCGTTCTCGTCGCGCTCCGTCCGCCTTTCGATGCACCTTTTACCGCTCCCTCACGGGTTTGTGAAGAAATCCGGCTGTTGTTCTCGTCGCGCTCCATCCGCCTTTCGATACACCTTTTACCGCTCCCTCACGGGTTTGTGAAGAAATCCGGCTGTTGTTCTCGTCGCGCTCCATCCGCCTTTCGATACACCTTTTACCGCTCCCTCACGGTCACGGCTCCGTTAGCAGCATCAACTACATACGGAGCCGTGACCGTGAGGGAGCGGTAAAAGGTGCCGGGGATAGGAGTACGGTTGAATGCGGCAAAAAAAGCAATTCGGTATTTTTTCACAACCCCTGACGGTCGCGGCTCCGTTAGCAGAATCAAGTACATACGGGGCCGTGACCGTAAGGGAGTAACCATGGCCCTGTGGGCCGCCGATAGAAATGAAAGTCGGCGTAGTGCATCCTGGTATCGGTAGCGGCGCGTTTGAGGTCGGTATTCCGCTCTGGAGATGTTGA
>Ga0134128_10000084_pt1 | contig 128497 bp, 119 predicted proteins | sample KB31754_FD_96462 | JGI IMG/M metagenome (GOLD analysis project Ga0134128, IMG submission 96462) | Terrestrial soil microbial communities with excess Nitrogen fertilizer from Kellogg Biological Station, Michigan, USA - KB3-175-4 | ecosystem: Environmental > Terrestrial > Soil > Unclassified ... | reverse complement strand
GTCCCGGACGTCAGCGTGAAAACCTGCGGCCACCGCGTCACCTCCCAGGCGCTGCGCCTGCTCGGCCGTGGCTGCGGCGTCGAGGTCGAGTAGCGCCAGCTTGGCGCCGCGGTCGCGCAGCGCGTGGGCCAGGGCCGAACCCAGGCCGCCGGTGGAACCAGTGATGGCGACGGTGCGTCCGGTGAGGTCGTAACGGGACATGTCTCCTCCGCGAAGGTCGTTGCGGCTCAGTGGTTGACGGGAATATGGCGTTTCAGGAAGTCGATCTGGTCGGTGACCGCACGCTCGAAGGCATCACCGAGGTAGATATCGAAGTGGCCTTCGGGATAGACCTGCACTTCACCGGCTACAGCGGTGCGGGCGTGCCGCAGGGTGGTTACGGCCGGGGCAACACTGTCGGTTGCGCACACCGCCAACAGGATCGGGCAGCCGACGCGCTTGAGGGAGCCACCCGGCCGGTGAAACGGCACCTGCAAGGCAATCCGGGCGGCGACCTCGTTGACATGCGGGGCGCCCTCCGGGACCAGACTGAGGTAGCCGGGTAGCGCGTCGGGTGCCGTCATCAGGGCCGCCGATTTGGGTGCGCCGGCAAGAGACACCATGACTGGTGGCTTTCCGCGCAGCGCGCTGACGACATCGGCCAGGGCGCGAACCGTCACTTTGACCAAGCTCTGCGGGTACATCGCCCAGACGGACGCGAGACCATCGGTGAACGGGCACTGTGCAATGACCGCGGCGACGTTGGGGTCGCGCGCGGCAGTGACGATGACATGGCCGCCGCCAAATGAGGTTCCCCACAAGATGATTCGGCTGCCATCGACGTCGGCGCGGCGACGCGCGAATGCAATGGCCGCTGACCAGTCCGCGAGCTGGCGGCCGACGTCGAGCAGTTGTCGCGGCTGGCCGTCGCTCGCGCCGAAGTGGCGGTAGTCGAACACCAGGCAGGCATACCCGGCGGCGGTGAACCGCTCGGCGTAAGCGTCCAGCCGCATCTGCCGGACAGCGCCCAACCCGTGGGCCATCACTACCACCGGGGCCGGCGTAGAGGTGTCGGGCAGATACAGCCATGCCCGGCAGGTCGTTGCCTCGGACGCGAATTCGACATCCAGCCGGGCGGCGCGTCGGTCCGCCGACAAATCGTGTACAGCCATCGCACGTGTCCTTGCGAGAAGTGAGGTACGCCGGTACTGGCGCTACAAGTGATCGTCCTCGCACTGAAGGTCCGGGCCAATAGGCAAATGCACATAATTGGCCCAGCATGTTGTGCATATGCACGTACCCGGTTAGCTTCGTCCGCCTGGCTGACAAGCCCTTCGGCTACTTGGCCTTGCGGCGGGCTTCGCGCTCGCTCACCGTCAACGTGTCGGCGGTGGGGGCGGCCAGCCGCTTCTCAAGCGCGGTGATCGCCGCGCGCAACCCGACGATGTGGCGGTGGGCGGCCTCACGCGCCAACCGGTACTGGTCATCGTTGCCCGCGATGATCGAATTAGCCCACCGAGACGACGACCGCGCGCTCAACGCCTTCTTGCGCGTTGAGCCGGCCACGGCGCACCGCTGTGCGCTTCGCTGTGACGTCGCCGCGAGATCACCGCGGCGCAACCGGCCCAGGAGTGCAGTCAGCCCATCCAGCACATACTCGTCCGCCACAGTGGTGCGCAACCGCGTACTGATCGCCACCCCCGCCAGCGTCGCGACCACTTCCACCCCACTCACGCAACCTGCCGTCGCCCAAACCCACATTCTCCAAGACAAGTCCGACACCTACTGGCACCTCGCGAGCCTGAAACCCGTGCAGGATCTGGCAGACGTGTAACCGACCGGCCGTGATTACGGGCATGCTGCTCGCTAACCGAGAGGCCAAGCGCACGGCTAACGCCTTGAAGGTAAAGCGTCATGGTCCGTTGATCCACGCGGCTAGTTCGAGGGCCACGGCGACTTCAAGGCTGTTGTGGTTGAGTGGTTTGGGTAGCAGGCGTTCGGCGCGTGCGATGCGGGTCAAGACGGTGTTGCGGTGACTGAAAAGAACTTTCGCGGCGCGCGGCGCGTTTGACTGCTCGCGGAGATAGATACGAAGGGTTTCGCGCAGTTCGGGATCAGCGTCGGCGAAGTCCCCGAGCGTGTGTCTCAGGAATTCGCGTGCCCCAGCCTCGTCATGGCTGACCAACGCAACCAGTTGAATGGATTCCCATTGCGCTAGCCGCACGCGGGTTGCGCGCATGAGCAACCTCTGGGTCACGAGTGACTCGAGATGACTGCGCCGGAAGCCGTCGATGCCATGGGCTGGGGAACCCAGCGCCACGAAGACGTGGTCGTGATTGTGAAGCACGTTGTCGAGGGAGCGGGGGTCAAACAGGTCATCGCTGGGCACCCATACCCACAGCGCGCCCACGCTAGCGGTCACTGTCAGGGGCCGGCGCCCTCCGACCGCAGCACTCAGCGCTTCGGCGGTCTGGTCTAGGGCCGCGACGTCGGGCTGGGCCTGGTCGCTCCACACGATCGCGGCCAGGTGGGACCGATCGAGGGCGTAGCCCAGCCGGGTTTCGGCGATCGCGCGCCGCACGGGTGCGCCCTGGATAAGCAGGGTGACGGTTTCAAGCCGTTCAGCCTCAGTCCCGCGGGTGAGTTGCTCGCGCTCGGCGTGCATCTGTGCCGAGACCAGGGCGATGGTGGCATCGACGTAGCCAAAGATCGACCGGGCGCTGTAGTCGAGCAGCTCTGGGAGCTCCTCGGGGTCGTCAGTGAGGCTGAACGCGATGCCCATCCAGCGTCGCCACGCAACATTTTGCCCCGCGCGCCAGGCTTGCAGAACTCCGGCGTCGAGGCCGCGGCGGGTGAGGTCGCGGGCGATGGCCATGGGCTCGGGGCCGGGGTTAGGGGGCACCGGGGCGGCGGGGTCGCGGCGAATCGATTCCGCCCAGAACACAAAGTTGGCCCGGTTGCTGCGCCTCATCTCCGCGATTAGCGCCGGGTCCTCTGCTAGGGCGGGGTCCTGATCGGTCAGCGTTGCTTCGTCGATCTCGCGAAGAAGCTCGTCGAGCACCGCACCGGGTGCGTCGAGTATCTGCTGCACGCCGGCCTGCAGGAGTTCTCCCACTCGCGGCGAGGGTCGCTCCCACGCCATGCCGACACCGTAACAGCGGCAGGGCAAATGCACATCAACATGCCCAAATGATGGGCAATCGCTCGTTGGCTTCGGGTGATTTCGCTAGGACCATTAGCAGTGACAAACAACAAACCCCGAGCTCACCCACACCGCGAACCCGGACCCGCGCCGCCGAACCGGTGATCTCAAGCCAAAGGAAACAGAAACATGTTCTCTGCCAACCAAACCTTGTCCGGCAAAACCGTGCTCATCACCGGCGCGGCCGGCGGCATCGGCGCAGCCACCGCCCGTGTCCTGCATCGTCGGGGCGCCAACGTCGTGCTCACCGACCTGCAACAGCGCGCCGCCGATGCGGTCGCGGACGAGCTGGGCCGGCACCGCACGCTGCCCCTTGCCGTCGATGTCACCGATGCCGAGTCGCTGCAGGCCGCCGTAGCTGCCGCCGTTGACGAGTTCGGCGCAATCGACGTCGTGTTCGCCAACGCCGGGATCGCCGCCGATCCCCCGACCAGCATCTTGACCATCGACCCGGCGCAGTTCGAGAAGGTCGTCGAAGTCGACTTGCTCGGTGTGTGGCGCACGGTGCGCGCAGCGCTACCCCAGATCATCGCCAACCGCGGCTATGTCCTCATCACGTCATCGATTTATGCGTATGCAAATGGCACCATCAATGCTCCGTACGCGATGTCGAAAGCCGGTGTCGAACAACTCGGTCGCGCGCTGCGCGTCGAGCTCGCCGGAGCCGGTGCCTCGGCCGGAGTCCTCTACCCGGGCTGGGTCAACACCAACATCGCCCGCACCGCCTTCGGCGGAAATGACACCGTCACCCGCTTCCGCGCCCGCGCCTACCCTCCGTTCCTGCGCGAGGCCATCGAGCCCGAGCAGGTAGCCGAGGCAGTAGCCGCCGGCATCGCCAAGCGGTCGCCACGGATCGTTGTACCGCGCCGCTGGATCCCCTACATCCTGCTCAACGGCGTGCTCAACCCGCTGTCTGACGCCGCGCTGGTACGCGACCGCACCGCACAGCGATTCGTTCGCGAAATCGAGCAATCCGCGGCCAACACCGAGAACGCCAAAGCGTGACCCATGCCTATCACTTAGGAACTCAAATCCGCTCATCCAACAGCGACCCACAAAACCGCCAGCTGCTCTCAACCCGCGCAGGCCGTCGGGAACTCAGCGGTAGGCTTGACGTCGTGGTCGCCAACGCGGGGATCTGCCCGGTGGGAACATCAAAATCCGTCAACGCCTTTGGACTTCGTCGGCGTGGTCAACACCGTCCATGCCGCCCTGCCGTACCTCAAGGAGGGCGCGTCGATCCACCCGCATGGCTTGCAGTGCGGGAAACGCCCGCTCTGCCTTTCCCTACGTCGAACCCGAGGATGTCGCCAACGTCGTGTGCCACCTGGCATCCGACGAGTCGCATTTCGTCACCGGCAGCCAATTCAAAATCGACGCGGCGCGATGCTGAAGCACTGACCCCCAAACGGCACACCACCGAGACCATGTTGCACACCATCGGACGAAACCTAGGTCTATGACCGGCATTTCGGCTCAGTTGCGTGACGGGGTCCTGCACGTAGTGCTGGATCGTCCCGAAAAACTCAACGCCGTGAACACCCCGATGTTGCAGGACCTGGCGGCGCGCGTCCGAGACGGTAACCAGGAAACCGTGCGTGCTGTGCTGATCACCGGGGCCGGGCGCGCATTCTGTTCCGGCGGCGACCTGAGCGGAAAAGACACCGATGGTGCCGCCGGCGCGGCCAACGACGCGGTGCGTAGCATCGTCGACCTGCCAAAGCCGGTCATTGCAGGAGTTCATGGGCCTGCCAGCGGATTTGGCTGTTCGCTCGCGTTGGCCTGCGACCTGGTAGTCGCGGCGAAGTCGGCGTATTTTCAGTTGGCCTTCGCGAACGTGGGTTTGATGCCCGACGGCGGCGCATCGGCGTTGATTCCGGCGTCGATTGGCCGGCAACGCGCAGCGCGGATGGCGTTACTGGCCGAACGGATCCCCGCAGAGAAAGCGTTCGAATGGGGAATGATCTCCCATGTCGTGGGCGATGACGCCTACGAAGCCGAATTGGGGGCGGTCGTCGATACGCTGGCGCATGGACCTACCGTCTCGTATCACTGGATCAAGCGAGCGTTGCTGGATGCCACATTGTCCGACCTCGACGATGCGCAAGCCATTGAGTTGGACGGCCAGAATGCTCTCATTCAAACCGCCGACTTCCGCGCGGCCGTAAAGGGATTCCGCACCCGGCAAGCACCACAGTTTCAGGGGAAATGACCGCTCACCCGAGATCGGTAGCGGCGTCTCGACGAAGCTGATCTTTTCGTACTTTGCCGAGCGGTACGCGGCAGTGCCTCGATGATGATGAGCCGTTCGGGTGCCTTCTGGCGTGCGAGTCGTGACTCGGCGAAATGCGTCCGAAGCCCTTCCAGGTCGAGTTCGGCGCCCTCGCGCGGGACGACAACCGCGACGATCATCTCGCCGTGGCGCGAGTCAGGCGCCGAGACCGCCGCTGCCTCTGCCACCGCGGATGATGGCGTCTACCGGGTCTAATGCGAGCCGTCTTGCAGAACACGTTCGCCGATGAGGGTTTCGATGGCGGTGTCGTCGAGACCAAGCAGCTCCGCAGCGACGGTGCGGGTGTCGGCGCCCTGCAGGGGAGCTGGTCGGGTAGGGGAATCGGCCAGGCATGAGAATTTTGCGGGACTGCGCTCGGTCGGAAGTTCGCCCACATCGCGGTGACGCAGCGTGCTGAACGTGTTGCGGGCGGCCAGATGTGGGTCGTGCAGCAGTTCGTTGACGCGTCGCATAGCGGCCGCCGGGATGCCGGCGCCCTGCAGGCGGATCATGACCTCTTCTGGTGAACGTAGCCGGGTCCACTCGCTGAGTCGCTCGTCGACGCGACCGCGATGTCGGCGGAGTCCTTCTTGGGTGACCAACAACGGATCGTTCGCAAGATCGCCGGCGCCGACCGCGTTGCACAATCGCGTCCAGTCGTTGTCGTCGCGCACTGTCACCACGCACCATTGGTCGTCACCGGCGCATGGGTAGACCCCTGCCAGGTGGACAGAGCCCGAATGTGTCGCAGCGGTCATGCTGCCGGCTTCAATCGACTCTGCGCCGAACTCTGCGGCGAATTGAGTGAGCATCACCTCGGCCTGCGCCACGCTGACGGTTCCGCCCGTGCCGATGCGCATCCGCCGCAGGAGCAACGCCAATGCACCCAGGGCACCGATGCGCGCGGCGGCGTGATCAGGGTAAACGGTGATGCTGTCGCAGAACTCGTCGGGCAGATCGGGGTAGTGCCAAATGCTGGTGAGACCCGCGAACGCCCGTACCAGCGGCCCATATCCCATTCGGCGGCTGGCGGGGCCCGTCGAGCCCAGCGCGCTGGAGTCGACCATGACGACGCCGGGGTTGACCTGTCGTAGCACGTCGTACCCCAATCCCAGGGCGTCCATGGTGCCCGGCTTGAAATTGCTCAGCACGACGTCACTCTTGGCGACCAGCTTCAAGAACAGCGCTTTGCCGGTCGGGTGGCGCAGGTCGATGCCCAAGCTCCGTTTGTTGCGGTGCCCCCAGGCCACCGAGGCGTTGATGGTTCCTGGCCTGCTGCTCTGCCTGCTGCCGTCGGGGAAGTCGGCGCTTTCCACCTTGATCACGTCGGCGCCTAGATCGGCAAACAGCCGGCCCGTTTCGGCACCGACGACGATGACGCCGAGGTCTAGGACCCGCAGACCCGCCAGGGGAAGTGCGTCGGAGGAAACGCGATGCGACGGCGGGGTGGGCGTCGCGTCAGGAGGATTCGCTTGCTTCAGCGGCGTGCCGGCCGCGGTGTGTATGCCCACCGGGCGGCCGTCGATCTCGATGCAGCCACGTGGGACGCGAGCCACCCGCCCGCCCGCAAGCTCGAGGTCGGTGAAGCTGTGGCGCTCGGCGAAGTGCTCGTCGACCAGCGCATCGGCCGGTGTGTTGACCGGCTCGATCGGCACTCCGTGCTGCTGGCCAGCAGCACGCAGCTGAGCTCGTGTCTGACCGGAGAACAGGTCGGCGATCAGTTTGTACAACCGATGACTGTCACGGAATCGGTGAAATGTTTTGTCGTAGCGGGGGTCGGCGAACTCGGCGGGTTGTCCAAGCCACGCGAACATCCCGCGCCATTGCCGCGGGGCGAGCAGGCAGATCCGGACATGCCCGTCGGCGCAGGCGAAAACCGGATACATGTGTCGCGCGTCGGGGCGGCCGGCCGGCAGGTCGCTCGGCTTGAGGTCGGACATCGCCGACCCTGCTATCCCAAAGGCAGGATCCATCGCGTAGGTCACCGCTTCGAGCACCGATACGTCGACGTCTTGGCCGACACCGGTGCGCACGCTTTGCCAATGTGCCACCAGCGTGGACCAGGCAGCCTGCACGGAGGCGTGCTCCTCGGCCAACCGTCCCGGCGGAATCAGTGGCTCGCGGCCCGGCAGGCCCGACCGCGACAGGACACTGCTCAACGCGAAGTGCACCGCGTCGGTGGCCGCCCAGTCCCGATAGGGCCCGCTCTTGCCGAACGGCGTGATCGAGGTGACGACGACACAGGGGTTTCGGGCACGCAATTGTTCTGAGGACAATTCCGCTGCCTCGAGCCGGCCTGGTGGTTGCCCGTCGATCAGGATATCGGCGTCGTCTACCAGGTCCAGAAACCTGTCGCGGTCGACCGGATCGTCGACGTCGATAGTCACGGTTCGCTTGTTGGCATGCTGGGTGGCAAAACGCAGGCTCACCCCGTCGGCCAGCGGCGGCTGGCGGCGTAATCGCAAGCCGCCGGGAGGCTCGATGAGCGTCACGTCGGCGCCCAGATCGGCCAGGTATCGACCGCACATGGCGCCCACATCGTCGGTCAGGTCGACAACCCGCACACCGCGCAGCGGCAGTTCGGCTGCGTCGGCCGCCTCGAGTCGCATCTGCATGGTCGCGCCTACTCCGCGGTCCCGACGCTGGCCACCGAGCGGGCATGGGATAGCTCGCGAAAGCCGTGCACGCCGTGGTAGCGGCCCATGCCCGAGGCGCCAATACCGCCGAACGGAAGGCGGGAATCTGCGAAGTGCAGCGCCCAGCCGTTGATGCTGACGCCTCCCGAAGATGTTGCGGCCAGGACGTTTTCGATCGCCTGGCGATCGCGGCCGAACACGTACATCGCCAAGGGTTTGTCGTTGTCCTGTAACCAGTCGGTCACCGTCGACATCTCGGTGAAGTCCAGAACCGGCAGGACGGGCCCGAAGATCTCGTGGCGCATGACGGCGGCATCGGTCGCGACATTCAACAGCAGCGTCGGCGCCAGGATGCGGCGCTGCGGGTCGGAGTCACCAATCGAAATCATCTCTGCCCCCCGTGCCACTGCGTCGTCGACATATCCGCTGACCCGGTCGAAGTTGCGGCGGTCCACGAGTTTGCCGAGCCGCTCTGCCGCAAGCGCACCGTCGACGTAATACCGATTCTCCACCGCCGCACGGTATTTCTTGACGAACTCGTCGCGGACGTCGCGGTGTACCCACACGTGGTCGGGAGCCAGGCAGATCTGCCCGGCATTCTGGTGCTTGCCCGCCGCAATGTGGGTTGCGGCGATGTCCACGTCCGCGTCGGCATTGATGATGGCCGGGCATTTGCCTCCCAGCTCCAGGGTGACCGAGGCCAGATGCTCGGCGGCACGAGCCATCACCTTGCGGGCCACGGCGGGACTGCCGGTGAAGAAAATATGGTCGACCGGCAGATCGAGTAGTCGCTCAGCGAGATCGACTCCGCCCTCGACGACGGCGACGTGCTCTTCGGCGAAAACGGCGGTGATGATGCGCGCGGCGACTGCCGAGGTGGCCGGCGCCATCTCGTTCGGCTTGACGATCGCGGTGTTGCCGGCCGCCACGATCGCGACCAGTGGCTGAAAGACGAGGGCGAAGGGGAAGTTCCATGGCCCGAACAAAAGACACACGCCTCGAGGCTCATAGCGAACTGCCGTGGCAGCGTTGCCCAGCGCGGGGATCGGCGCATATTCGGTGGGCGCCATCCAGCGGTCCAGGTTGGCAACGGCGTCGTCGATGTCGGCTAAGACGGGTGCGACCTCCACCATGGCGGCGCGCCGAGTGCGCAACAGATCCTCGTTCAACGCCGCGCAGATTTCGTCGACGTTGGCCCTGATGGCTGCCTTGAGTCGAGTCAGCAGTTCCGCACGCTGCGCCGCGGTCGAGGTCTTGGTGACCCACCGATGTCGGCGCTGCTTGTCGAACAGCGATTTGAGTGTGTCTGGTTTCATCAGTGTTTCCCTGATATCAAGTGTTACAACGCGTTTCGTTGAAGCCAGCTATGAGCATCCGTACCGCGGCCGCGGCCGCGTCGGCCGCCTGATCCAGCGTGGTCGACAACATGCCATCCATCGACATCCTCGCGTGGCCCAGCACCGTCGCCATGATGGCCTGCGCGACGATGTGACACTCGGCGGCCGGTGTCGATGTTGCGCGCGAGACCATCGACAGGAACTTCTGATAGTCGCGACGGCCCCATTCGGCGATCAACATCGACGATCTCTGGATGCCGCTGTCGAAGATCAGGGAGAATGCTGCCGGGTCGTCGCGTGCCAGCTCGAAGTAGTCGTACAGCAGGGCGAAGATCTCACCCTGGGGATCGGGCGTATCGAACGGGCGCCCCGCCCGGCGCTCATCCCATCGGGCGTAACAGCTTTCGGCAGTCGCGACGAGCAACCCCTGCAGGCCAGCGAAGTGCCGATACGCTGCCGCGTGACTCACACCTGCGCGCCGAGCCGCCTCACTGAGGGTGACCCCGCCGACGCCCCGTTCACCGATGATGGCCAGGGTGGTCTGCTGCAGGGCACTGGCCAGGTCTCCGTGGTGGTAACGGCGCGGCGGTTTCCGAAGCTTGACGACACTCGACTGCTCGGTCATCACACCTTCCAAACGATTCTTGCGGCCACGGTGTTACAGACTGTAACATCTGGAGAATCTCACCGGTCGATGCGGCCCATTGGTGCGAGGAGCAGGATTGAAGAACGTCAAACAAGTCATCGAGATCGTCGACGAGAACTGCACCGGTTGTTACCGATGCGAGCGGGCGTGTCCCACGGGCGCGATCGCGATGGTCGGTCCCAGGAAAGAGGCGCTGGCGGTGGTCACGCCGCAGGCGTGCATCGCGTGCTTTCGGTGCGTCGACGTCTGCGACGACGATGCCATAGACATCGCAGAACTCGACGAGCCGCAGATGGTACGGACGTCGACCAAAACGGTCGATCCGCGGGCGTTGACGGAACTGTGCGAAAAGGCGGGGCTGCCCCCGAATCAGGTCGCGTGCCTGTGCAGTTCGACCAAAGTAAAGGAGCTGGCGGCGGCAGTGCTGTCGGGGGCGTCGACCTTCGAAGAGCTCGCGCTCGCCACTGGTGTGGCGTCGGGCTGCTTGTTGTACTGCAGCGTGCCGATGCGCAGAGTGCTGGTGGCTCATGTGGGCGAGATCGACGACAAGTCATCGCATGTGCGTCGCTATGACACCGACAAGGTGCTGCTAGACGTACCCGAAGACGCAGCCGACGCCTACCCGTTGTTCGCCCTTCGCCAAGAGCAGGACGCCGTTCGCCGCCGTAACGAGGCCCGAAAAGCCAGGGAGGTCACCAGATGACGATCACCGGTTCCATTCATCCGCCCGTCGAACCCCCCGAAGTGATGCCGACGGCGTACGGTCCGACGCCTCAGACGGCACGCGGCCGCGACATTCCCGGTCTGGTGTCGCTGCCAGTGCACGAGCTGTTCCCCGACATTCCCCGTGCCATCTACCACGGCGCACGGGACACCGACCCGGTGCGCACCGCCGCCATCCGTGCGCTCTCGTCGGTGGACATGTCGATGATCAAACCGACCGACACGGTCAATGTGCTGTGCTCCGAGCACGGCTTCGGGATGCTGGGCGGGCACGCATACGCGCAGATGTTGGAAACCATCAAGGACGAAATCGAGCGCCGGACCGGCTGCCGGAAGGTGCGTCTGGTCGTCATCGCGTGGTTGGGAGCCAAGGAGCCGGGCGAGCTGATCGAATACTACGAACTCGACCGTCGATTCGACGGAAAGGTCCGTGGCGCCACCCCGATGGATCAGGGCATCCCCATCGAAACCGCGATGGGCACGCTGTATGGGTTGCGCAAGGTGTATGACGGTGACTGGATCGTGCACGCCCACTACGACGATCCCCGCGAGATCTACGTGCATCGTGCAATTGACCGGATCACCAAGCCATTCGGCATGTCCTACGCGCGCATGGAGACTCGCTCGCTGTTTCACATCACCATGGGCCCGCGCAGCGGCAACTTCATCGGCCGAGCGATCGCCGACTCGGAGTTCGTGCGCTCCAAACTCGCGTTTTCCACCACCCTGGTGACTTCACCCGACGGCGTCTTGGCGGTCGACGCGGACAACGATCTCGACGCGATCGGCACCCGGATGACGGCGAACATCCTGAGTTCCTACGGAAAGATGCTCACGTTGTTCCGCGGCATCACCGACTGTGTCGCGGTGATCGACGGCGGAAAATGGCCCTATTACATCCATGCCGGCGGCATGATATTCGGGCATCTGTACTACAACGGCGCCGACTGGTTCGACCTGGATCGCGACGAGGGTGGTCTGCCCGTCGAAAGAGCGATCGCCACAGGGCTGGGCAAGTCGATCAAGGCGGTGGTGCTCAACCAGGCCCTCATCGGGTTGAACTTCACCAGCATCACGGTGCTGTATCCGACCATCATCGCGAACGAACAGATGGCGGCCATGATGCGGCACGACTTCTCCAATCCGTCGTTTATGGACCGTGCCGACGTCGCCGCGAATCTGTTCGAGGCCGTGGAGACCGCGGTAGAGCGCGGCGGAACCGACAAGATCATCGTCTTCGACGGCTCCTATGGATCGCTGAACGTCAGCCCGACGATGGCCAAACATCTGCTTGAGCTGGCACCCGAGTGTGCCCGCGAGGTGGATGATGAGCTATTGCCAAAGTGGTTGAAGCAACGCGGGATAGACCCACTGGCGCTGCGCTGACTCCGCGTGCTTCTCAGCTGACCTGTTAGCTGACTGACGGCCGCGGCTGAGCGTGGATCGGGCCTGGTAGCGCGCCTGACAGCGGTGCTCGAGGAGGCCATCGCACCCAGGCCTCCACTGATCTAAGCGATAAATCTACAGATATTTACCCTATTCTTTACGGTCGGTGTCCGGGAATCATCGAGTCGCCGTCGACGGCGGGAGTGGAACGGTCTGACCAGCAGCGAAGCCGCCAGTGCCGATTTAGAACGAGAAATCGTTGAGCTCGAACGACTTTCGGCACGTTGCTTCGGCGGAAGGCCGCGAGGGGTTGGCCGCATTCGCCGAGAAACGCAGTCCGAGCTGGGTGGGATACGCGCAGGCGAATTAGGCCGCCGATTTCTCGAGCACGTGCACGCCGCAGGCGGATCCCAGGCCGATCACGTGGGCCAGCCCAACTTTGGCGTTTTCGATCTGACGATCGCCGGCCTCGCCGCGGAGGTGATGGCAGATCTCCCAGATGTTGGCGATGCCGGTGGCCGCAATCGGGTGGCCCTTGGACTGCAGCCCACCCGAGACGTTCACCGGTGTGGAGCCGTCGCGCCAGGTGGCCCCGGAGTTGAAAAAGTCTGCGGCCCCGCCCTCTTCGCAGAGCATCAGGTTGTCGTAGTGCACTAGTTCTGCAGTGGCGAAGCAGTCGTGCAGCTCGACGAGGTCGAGGTCGGTCGGCCCGATACCGGCCTGCTCGTAGGCGATCGCGGCGGCCTTGCGGGTCAGCGTGTTGACGTTCGGCAGCACCTGACAGCCCGCCTCGTACGGGTCGGTGGTCAGCACCGACGCCGACACCTTCACCGCTCGCCGCCGTTGCTCGACCGACAGCGATTTCAGCGTTTCGCCGTTACATACGATCGCTGCCGCGGCACCATCGCAGTTGGCCGAGCACATCGGGCGGGTGTTGGGGTAGGCGATCATGACGTCGTTCATGATCTGCTCGAGTGTGAACCTCTTCTGGTAGGCCGCCAACGGGTTCAACGTGGAGTGGGCGTGGTTCTTTTCGCTGATTTTGGCGAATAGCTCGAAGCTTGTGCCGCCATACTTGTGGCCGTATTCGGTACCGATCTGCGCGAACACACCGGGCATGGCCTCGGTGCCGATCCGGCCGTCGATTGGCGCGACCGCGCCGAAGCGGCCGGCCGGTGCCCAGACCTCGGCGTCTTGCTTCTTCTGTCCGCCGGCGCCAAGTAGCCCGGCGCCGGAGAGCTTTTCCACACCAACGGCCATGCCGTAGTCGACCTCGCCCGCCTTGACGGCCATGATCGCCGTTCGCAGCGCGGTGGCCCCGGTGGCGCAGGCGTTGGCCACGTTGTACACCGGTATGCCCGTTTGGCCGATCTGCTTCTGAAGCTGCTGGCCCAGACCGGCGCTGGCATTCATCAGATTGCCGGCCGCGAGCACACCGATGTCGGCCATGGTCAGTCCTGCGTCGGACAGCGCGGCGGTCGCGGCCTCGGCCGCCAGGTCGACGGTATCCAGATCGGGGTGCTTGCCAAACTTGGTCATCCGGATTCCCAGGATCCAGATTTCGTCGCTGGCGCTCATCGTCGTCGCTCCTTTGTCAGAATCGGTGATGCTTGATCAGATCGCGGGTTCGAACCCGAAGCCGATCGCCTCGGTGCCTTCGGAGTCGGCGCCCATCGAATACGTGGCGAGCCGGACCTTCATCCCGTCATGCACGTGCTCGGGGTCGGGCAAGACGTTGATGAGGTTGGCGCGGACCTGAGTGCCGTCGCAGTCCACCACCGAGGCGACGAACGGTGTCGGGATTCCCGGTGCGGCGAAGGTGACGATTGTGAACGCCCGCACCGCGCCCTCGGTCGCGACTGGGACGGTCTTGAACTCGCGCGCGAAGCAGCCGGCGCACGCGTTGCGGCGGTCGAAATAGCGGGCGCCGCAGTTGGTGCATTCCTGGGCGACCAGGTGCGGTTGGCCGTCGTCGAGTACCAGATAGTCGACCAGTGGGATTTGCGCGGCCATACATCCTCCGTTGTTTGTCACTGACGCTAACGAGTGGGGTTGGGTAACGACACGTCGGGTGCGATCCTCGCTTCACCGGCGGGCCAGCTCGGCCGCCGCACTCAGGCGTTGCAGCGTCGTTCTCATCGAAGACAGCAAGCGATTTGGTCGGCCCGCCAGCCGGTCGAGCAGCAGGACGAGGCCCGGCGTATCGCGTGTTTCAAATCGTTCCCGCAAGTTGGTCGCGGCACCGTCCGGGTGCAACTCGAAAGTCCAACGGGTGGTGGCTCCGCTCCAATGCCGCGCATCGAACGTCAAGCGGCGCTCCGGTTCGGCCGCGACAATCTCGCAGGTGGTGGACCACCGAAGCATTCCCCACCGGTTGGCGCCGCGAAAGCGCTTGCCCACTAACGGCTCCGGCCCGCCGTCCAGCCAGCGGCCGCCCGTGCACTCCGGGCTCCAACGGCCCATCTCGGTGACGTCGCTAAGCAGTGCCCACAGCGATTCGCGTGTGGCGGGTGAGCGAAATGAAACCTCTCCGGAAAACTGCTTCACCGCGCCAGCCCGATGCGCCGCGCGCTACGGTTCCTGCGTCGCCGCGCGCGGAAACGCTCGAAACGGACGTAAGCCGATATCGCCGGCGCAAGCGCCGCCGGATACGGCGGGGTTATCAGGCCCGCGAAGCTCATCGGCAGTCGGCTGGTCGTGACGGTGCGGTGGTGGGTGAAGGTGTCGAAGCCCGTCTTGCCGTGGTAGGCACCCCATCCGCTGTGACCCACGCCGCCAAACGGGGCTCCCATCACCGCGCAGTGCACCGCGAAGTCGTTGACCGACATCCCGCCACTCAGCGTTCGCGCCCGGAATTGGTCAAGGCCGGCTGCCGCCGGGCCATACCAGTACGCCGCCAGCGGCGATGGCCGTGCTGCGATGTAGTCGCAAACCTCGTCGATCGTGTCGTACGGCAGCACCGACAACACCGGTCCAAAGACTTCCTCCCGCGCGATGCGCATCTCGTCAGTGATGCCGCGTACCACGGTCGGTGGAACGCGCCGTCGCGTGAGATCCGAAGGGGTATCGGTATCCCGGATTACCGCACCGTGCGCCCGGGCGTCGTCGATCAAAGCGTTGACACGCTGAAAGTTCTTGTCGTCGACGATGCTGACCATTCCCGCTTCGCCCTCCGTCGACGCGGCGACTCTTCCGTGCTCAAGGGCGGCCGAGACGAAGGCGTCCACTTGGTGGCTGGGGACGAACGCATAATCGGGACACAGGCACAGCTGGCCCCCGTTCGCCAACCGCGCCGCCATCACCCGCCGCGCCATCGCGGGCACGTCGGCGCCGGGAGCGATGACGGCGGGATTCTTCCCGCCCAGTTCGAGGGTCACGGGTACGAGATTCTTGGCCGCCGCCGCGGCGACCAGCGCACCGACGCCGGGGGAGCCGGTGAAGAACAGATGGTCGAAGGGCAGCGCGCTGAAGGCCGCACCGACCTCGGGCCCCCCTGTGACGACGGTGAGCTCGGTCGGTTCGAAATAGGTTGCGGCCTTGGCGGCGAACACTTCTGCGGTGCCGGCGGTTACCTCGGAAAATTTGATCATCACCCGGTTACCGGCGGCGAACGCGGACGCGGCGGGCTGAACCACGAGGCCGACGGGGAAGTTCCACGGGCCGATGATGCCGACGACGCCGCGTGGCTTTTTCTCCACCAAGGTGGGCATCCCCATGAAGGTGGCCGACCGGACGCGTTGCGGGCGCATCCACGATTCCAGGTGACGTCGGGTCGCGGTGAGATCCGGCATTATTCCGGCGACCTCCGACAACAGGTTGACGGCGTGCGGCCTGTTGCCGAAGTCGGCGTTGAGCGCCGTCGAGAATTCGTCGGCATTCTCGGTCAGCAGCAGGATCAGCCGATCGATCCGGTCACGCCGCACCGCAGCCGATGGCGGGCCCGCTTGGAGGAAATCACTTCGCTGGGCATCCAGTAGGGCTCTCAGCCCGGCGGACTGACCGTCGGTGATTGGAGGCGCTGACCTCTCGACGTCAGTGGACATGGCTCTCCGTTCGCGAAGTTGTTGGGTTGTCTGTTGTAGCTCTAGACGTTTGGCAAGCGGCAGCGTGACTGCGGCACACGTGACTAACATCAGGACCCCGCCCCAACCGCGGGTCCGTCGCGGGCGAAAGGCCGAGTGCGCTGGTGTGGTGCAGGTACGCGAAAGGCCAGGGCACAGTGCCCAGGACTATGAGTCCGACGGCGGCGAGGACAGCGGCAATCCGCGCCCGGGTGGCCAGCCACCAGATCAGTTGCCCGGCGGTAATCGCGGCAAGCACAAGGGTTGTTGTCTCCCAATCGATTCGCGCCGGCTGGATCGCGGGCATGTCGGTATGGCTCGCCGAGGACGATCCTCGATCGGTACCCAGGATGATCGTCGCGATGACGAACGCGACCGCTATCTCGGCCGCTGCCGCGATCCACAGGCCGGGCGACAGTCGCCGGCCGGCGGCCATTGGCGTCACGTCGGCCGACGGCATTGGCATCATGGGTTCCTGATCAAGTTGGGAAGGTTTTTCTGCGACACGGCGCGCGACAGCACGGCGGCGAACTTGGCCCCTTTGCCGACCAGGGCCTGCCGCTTACCGGAGGCCAGCGCGTCGTATCCCGCTCGGGCGACCTCGGCGGGGGAGCCTGCTTTGTTCTTCTGGAACATGTTGTGCAACACCGATTTACCATCGAATGTGTCGATGCCGCCGGCCTGAGCGAACTTTGTCTGAGTCGCCCCGGGGGTCAAGCAGGTGACGGTGACTCCGTGCGGTTTGAGCTCGGCGGCCAGCGCATAGGTGAACGTGTTGACGTACGACTTGCTGGCTCCGTAGGAGGCGAAGCGAACGGAGGGAACCATCCCGGCGGTGGAACCGACGTTGAGGATGGCGCCGTGGCCGCGTTGCTTCATCCGGCGACCGAACAGCATCGAGGACATGGTCAGCGTGATCACGTTGAGTTCCAACATGTTCGCCACCCGCTCCGGTGAGAGGTCGACGGCATCACCGAAGCAGGCGAACCCTGCGTTGTTGATCAGTGTGTCGGGAAACCAGTCGTTCTCCTCACACCACTGCAGCAGGGCGGCCGCCGCGTCCGGCTTCGACAGGTCCATCTGGAGGGTCCGCAATCGAGCCGCTTCGAAGCGGAAGTCTTCGCTGAGCTGGTCGAGTTCGGACTGCACCAAGCTGACGGCGAGGACGTGCGAACCGTCCTCGAGATAGAGCTTCGTGAATTCCTTGCCGATGCCGGAGCCAGCGCCCGTCACTACAACTTTTTTCATACTTGAAGTTTCTGTTCCTGTTCCTGTTCCTGTCATGGCGCGGGCGCCAGGGCGACCTCGCTACATCCGACCAATTCGACCGAAATGTTCAGGCGACCTTCATCCTCACCAAATCGGGTCCCAAATCCTCACGGACGGGCGGCTCCTAGAAGTGAACGGCGTAACCGGTGTCGTAACCGTGCTCGACTAGGCCGAGAGCGGGTCGGCGAGCAGCCGCACTACCCTCCTGTGCCCGGCGTTGCCGGTGGATATGCCGGCGGCGGGTAGTGACCTCTGAGGATCCACGCGAACGCGTTAATGGTGTACTCAAGCTCGTCACTGGCGTCGTAGTCGAGGCTCGGATCCATTGGATTACCCCTTTGACCTGCGGTGATCTATCCGTCTCTATTGGGTCACACAATTATTGCACTAGTATAACCATGTTAAAAGTGTCGATGACGCTTGAGTTGCCCGCGAGGGGAAGTGAGCGTGAGGTTTGGTCGGACGCTACTGCGGGGCGCGTTGGTGGCGCTGCTCGGGCTGGCATTGCCGATGCCGGTGTCGGGGTACGGCTAGGGCCGCGGCCGTCGAGAACCTGATGGTCCCTTCGGCGGCAATGGGTCGCGAGATCCCTGTCACGTTCATGGCTGGCGGACCGCACGCGGCATTCCTGCTCGATGCGTTCGATGCGGGGGATACCGTCAGCAACTGGGTGACCACCGGCAACGCAATGAACACGCTGGGCGGCAAGGGCATCTCGGTGGCGGCGCCTGCCAGCGGTGCCTACAGGCTCTACACCAACTGGGAGCAAGACGGCAGTCGCCAGTGGGATACGTTCTTGTCCAGTGAACTACCAAACTGGTTGGCGGCGAACAAAGGCCTCGCACCAGGTGGGCACGCAGTGGTCGGGGCGGCACGGGCGCGTTGATGTTGGCCGAGTCGCACCCGGACCGGTTCCGCTACGCGGGATCCATGTCGGGCTTCCTCTACTCGTCGAACACTTTCGTGAACGGCGCGATCACCGAGGGCATGATGCGCTTCGGCGGTGTTGACACGCAGCACATGTGGGGTGCCGCGCAACTTGGCCGGTGGAAGCGGCACGACCCTTATGTGCATGTCGCGGACTTGGTAAACAACAACACCCGGGTGTGGATCTTCAGCCCGCAGACGATGACTGCCAGTGACCCGGCCGCGATGATCGGTTACGCCGATCAGGCGCAAGGGACGAACAGCTCGTTCTTCGCCTACTACAAGCAGGTCGGCGGCACTAACGCACACGTCGACCTTCCGCCCAGCGGTGACCACGGTTGGTCGTCGTGGGGACCCGAACTGGGTGCGATGTCGGGCGATCTGGCTTCGAACCTCAGATGACTTCGCGCGTGCGCGGTTGGTAAGGCGGCTGATGTCCGCCGGTCATTCCATGACGTCGCGTACCCTGGTCTCCTTGCAGGCTTTGAGCAACGCTGCCGCGGAGCTTTCCATGTGCCTTTGCCAGTGGGCTTGGGCCTCAACGCCGTCGCGGGCTTTGACAAGATCCACAAGGCGGCTGTAGGACCGCAGAAGTTTGTCGGCCTTCCCGTTCGACATCGCGTTGTGCAGGCTGACCATCGCCGAGTCGGCATGCCGCATGGAGATCTCGTCCAGCATCCCGGCGACGATGCCCAGCGTTACGTTGCCCGATAGCTCGACCATTCGGCGATGTATGTTTGCCGACGCGCGCGCTAGATCGCTGGCTGTCAAGGCTTTTGGTATCTCGCCGACGAGGCGGTCGAGTTCGTCGTGCGCTTCGCTTGTTCCCTGTTCGGCGAGCAGTTTGGCCGCCGCGGGTTCGATTGCGAGTCGCGCGGTCAATACATCGGCGAGGGTGGTGGCGGACAGCTCCAGCAACAGCCCGGCCGGACGGGCCACGATTTCTGGGCCCGGCACGCGCACCCGCGCGCCAGTGCGTGAACCGCGCCGGACCTCCACGAGTCGCTCAGACTCCAATACCCGGACGGCTTCTCGCAGTGTCGGCCTGCTGATGGCGAAATGGGCCATCAACTCGGCTTCGTGCGGGAGAAAGTCGCCGTCGGTGAGCTGACCGTCGACCACCATCCGACGCAGCGTGCGCGCAACCAGCTCAGCGGTTTTCGGCGATCGCACCGCACCCGATACGGATTTTTCTGCCGCGGCCAGCGGCGCTAGTGGACCCGGTTGCGTCAATGCGACCTCCCTTCCCAATGGGGACATATCCAACTCAGCTAACCATGTGCTGACACTTCGCGCGTCATATCAACCGCTTCGCCGATCGCGGCCTAAAGCGCTCCCCGAAAAACTTGCACGGCCGGGCATCGCGAAAATGCTTCTCCCGCAGATATATTGCGGCGTTAGCAGGCCACCTTGACGGTGAAGTCGCTGATGGTCCGGGTGTAGGGGTCGGCCGTGCTGAAGCCCGCGGCGCTACCGGCGAGCGTGTACGTCTGATCGACCATGGCGAGCCGGGCGCTGCCCTGGAGGTCTTGCCAAAAGCTGCCGGTGAACCCCTCAACGTCATTGAAGGCCACTCCCTTTGGGGTCTTCGCGTCGACCAGCAATGTGGTGCGAGTGTCGGCATTCCCGATCCTGATCTCGGTCAACCCTTTGCCGACGCTCTCGCACTGCACGTTGTTGATGACGCCCGTACCGTTCCCGTTGACGGTGACTTGCGCGGTTCCGCCCGGCAATGCGCCATTGGGCAGCCTGAGGGTCGGCGGTGCCGACGAACACCCCGCGATGCCGATCAGTAGTGCCAGTGCTGCGGGAATGTATCGGCGCTGCATGATTCACCTCATCCGCTTACGGCCGTGCTGGCCGCGCGGAGTCATGGTAGCCAGCAACAGGGCGTATGCCTAGCAGTGTTCCTGAGGTCCCGAACAGGCCAACCGGGAGCCCTGGCATTTTTTGCTGAGGGCGACGACCGTTTCCAGCGATCGCTTCGGTTGAGGAGTCCCAGCGAAATAATCGTGGCCTGGCGAGGCGCCCCCTTGGCTCGCTGCCCGCCGGGGGTAAATAGGGCCGCGTGCTCCCCGGCGAGGGTGTTCCCGCCGGGTCCTGCGCGATCTGCCTTGACCAGGTGATATTTCGCAGGCGTCAATTGCACGAGCAGCTCGAATGGGCTGCTTTCGGCCGTGCGACTGCCGGCCCGTCATTGCCTCCGGCAAAGGCCGCTGGGGCCCGTGCATAGCAAAGAGTACTTGGATTACTAGGTCGTCTTAGTAGCTATGCTCAGCGATCGCGTCAGATTGTTGCCAGTGCCGAGGAATCTGAGGTACGGTCTTTCGGCATCTCCCGTGCCGGGGGTCACAGTCATACGGGAGGTCAGTGTCGTGTCACAGGAGGGGAACGTCGCGATGCGGTCTACGAGTAGACGCACAGGGACCCGCTAGTGGTCGCGACCCGCCCACTTGCGAAACCTCTGCGAGAGGTCGGCGCTTTCTACGCCCTCTTGCTGGATTGCTTCGTTCAGTTTGTACGCCCGCCGTTCCCGTGGCGGGAGTTCATCCTGCAGAGCTGGTTCGTCGCCCGGGTATCGCTGATCCCCGCGCTCCTGCTGGGTGGGGCATTCAACGCGTTCGTCATTTTCATCCTCGACGTCCTGCTGTTCGAGATCGGTGCTGCCGATGCCTCGGGGGCGGGCGCGGGCCTGGCCGTGGTCGCCCAGATCGAACCTGGGATCACCGTGCTGGTCATCGGAGGCTCCGCCGCCACCGCGATGTGCGCTGACATCGGTGCGCGCACCATCCGCGAAGAAATTGACGCTATGAAGGTGATGGGCATCAACCCGGTGCACAGGCTGATGGTGCCGAGGGTGGCCGCCCTCACCGTCAATGGTTTCCTGCTAATGAGTCTGGGGACCGTCGTCGCCCTGAGTTCCGACTACCTTTTCGCCGTCTACGTCACCAACGTCAACCCCGGGGCCTACGCGGCCAGCCTGACGTTGCTCGCCGGGCTTCCCGACGTGGTGATCGCCATCGTGAAGGCGACGCTATTCGGGGCGGCCGCCGGCGCGATCGCTTGTTACAAGGGGTTCACCGTGGGCGGTGGTCCGCAGGGTGTCGGTAACGCTGTCAACGAAACCGTCGTGTATACGTTCATGGCCCTCTTTGTGATCAATACGCTGCTCTCCGCCGTCCTCGCGCAGGCGCAATTTCGATGAGCGCCGTCCCCAGCCCACTCCGAGCGCCAAGGCTGGTCCGCGCATGCCAAGCGGCGGCCGCCGGTTGGAATCGGCTTGGGGAACAAACCGCGTTCTACCTCCGCGGGATCGTCAGCATCAAAGATGCGCTCATCTACTACAGGACGGAGATTATCCGCGTTATTGCCCAGATGAGCATGGGCGTCGGCGCGCTGGCCCTCATCGGCGGCACCGTCATGATCGTGACCTTCATAATGACCAACATCGGTTTTCAGGTCGCCATCGTGGGATACAGCCAGCTGTCCAACGTCGGGGTGGAGGCGCTGGCCGGCTTTTTCTCCGCCTACACCGGGCCGCGCCTGGCCGCGCCGTTGGTGACTTCGATAGGTCTGGCCGCCACGATAGGTGCCGGTGCCACGGCGCAGATCGGTGCGATGCGCATCAACGAGGAGATCGACGCCCTCGAAGTGATGGGCGTGCGGGCCATCGCGTACCTGGTGTCGACACGAGTGCTGGGGGGTTTGGTCCTGGCTATCCCGCTGTGTTGCGTGTCCTTGCTCACCACGTTTCTGTCGACCCAGTTCCTAATCGCTAACACCTACCACCAGTCGGGCGGCGTCTACAACCACTACTTCACCAGCTTCCTGCGATCAACTGATGTGCTCTGGGCGCTGATCCAGGGAACCCTGCAGGCGCTCGCCATCATGCTGGTGCATACCTACTACGGCTTCAACGCCTCGGGCGGTCCAGCCGGTGTTGGAGAGGCGACCGGTCGTGCGGTGCGCGCCTCGCTGGTCGTGTCGACAATCGTGACCATTGCGGCGGGACTTGCCCTCTACGGGCGAGGCGGCGACTTCCACCTGTCGGGATAGAAACGATGAAACGAAAACGACGCGAATTCGGCCTGCACCCGGCCTTATGGGCCCTCATCCTCGTCGTGCTGCTCACCGCGGGCGCCGTGCTGACCGTGCTTGCGTTCAACCGGGACCTGCAACCGTATGCGCACGTCACCTTGGTGTCCGACCGGGCCGGTCTGGTCATGGAACCGAGGGCCAAGGTCAAATTGCGCGGCGTGGAAGTCGGTCGGGTCTCCTCGATTGAGCCCGACGGCCGGGTGAAGCTTCAGTTGGAGCTGTTTCCGGACCAGCTCAAGTACATTCCGGCCAACGTCGAGGCTCAGATCACGGCGCCGACCGCGTTCGGGGCCAAGTATGTCGAGCTGGTTACGCCCGCTCAACCGAGTTCCAAACGGCTGGCCGCCGGGGCGGTACTGAGGTCGCGCAACGTGAGCACCGAGGTGAACACCACCTTCCAGAACCTGGTCAGTGTGCTGAACCAGATCGATCCCGCGAAGCTCAATGCGGTGCTTTCCGCGTTGGGTGAGGGCTTTCGCGGGAAGGGTGAAGCTCTGGGTGAGGCCACTACCGACCTGAACCAGGTGCTGCTGGCGATCAACCCGCGCAGTGACACCATCCGGGCCGACTACCGCGCGCTGAAGGGATTCAGTGACACCTACAGCGCGGCAGCCCCGGCCATCTTGTCCGTGCTCGACGCCACCAGCACGACGAGCAAGGCAATCACCGACAACGCACAGGCACTCGACGCGCTGCTGGTCGACGTAATCGGCTTGTCGGACAGCGGCATTAACCTCATCGGCCCGGCCAAAGGCAACTTGATCCATGGAATCAATGTGCTCGAGCCGACCACGCGCCTATTGATGAAATACAACCCGGAACTGACCTGCTTGCTGGTCGGGGGCAAGGTCACGCTGGACAGTCTGATCGAACCGGTCGGCGGCCACAACGGAAAGTCGCTGATCGGTGACGCGGGCCTTCTGCTGGGCGCCGACATGTACCGGTATCCCGACCACCTGCCCCGCAACGGCGCCAAGGGTGGACCCGGGGGGGCGCCCGGCTGCGGTTCGCTCCCGGACGTCGGCAAGAACTTCCCGGTGCGCTACTTGGTGACCGACACCGGGTGGGGTACGGGCATGGACGTTCGGCCCAATCCGGGCATTGGCTTCCCGGGGCTCGCCAACTACGGTCCGTGGACGCGCGGGACGCCGAAACCGCCGAGCCTCTACACGGTTAACGGGGGGCCAGCGCCGGGTCCGGTCCCGTACCCGGGCGCGCCGCCCTATGGGGCGCCGTGGTACCTGCCGGATGGAACACCGTTGTATCCGGGCTTGCCGCCCGCCATACCCGGGCGGCCGCGCGAGCCCGGCCCACCGCCGCCGGGATCCGAAAACACCGTGGTAGCGCATCCGGCGCAGGTGCAGCCGTCACCGCTGCCGTCGCCTCCGCCGCCGCCGCCACCGCTGCCGCCGGAGACCGCGCCGGTTGCCGAGCCCGACCACTAACTCAGCAAACGATGGAGACCACCGGAAACGATAGAGAAAGGCAGACATGCGAGAGGATTGGCGCGGCTCGTTGTTGCGCTTCGCTATCTATGCGACGGTGTGCCTGGTCGCGGGTGCGCTTGTGATGCTCATCTTCGGCCAGTTTCGCTTCCAGCCCGAGACGACCTATAACGCGCACTTTGCGAACGTCTCCAGTCTGCGTAACGGCAATTTCGTCCGCATCTCTGGTGTCGAGGTGGGCAAGGTCAAGAAGATTACGATCCAGCCCGACTCGACCCTGATCGTGCAGTTTTCCGTTACCCCCTCCGCGGTGCTCACCGAGGGCACCCGCGCGGCAATTCGTTATGACGACCTCATCGGGGGCAGGTATTTGGCTCTGGAAGAAGGAGCCGGCCGTGTCAAACGGCTCCGTTCCGGGGAGACGATTCCGCTGAATCAGACCGAGCCGGCGCTGGATCTGGACGCGTTGATCGGCGGCTTCCGACCGTTGTTCCGCGCGTTGGACCCGGACAAGGTCAATGCGTTGAGCGGCCAGCTGATTGCGGCCTTCCAGGGGCAGGGTGCGACGATCAGCTCATTCCTTAAACAGGCCGCGGCTTTGACCAACACGTTGGCCGACCGGGATCAACTGATCGGTCAGGTCATTGTCAATCTGAATACGGTGCTTGGGTCGCTTGGCGGGCAGAGCAAGCAGTTCGCGAAGGCTGTCGACTCGCTTTCGGATCTGGTGAAGGGGCTAGAGGAACGCAAGCAGGACATCAGCAATGCGGTGACGTACGGCAACGCAGCGGCCGCGTCGATCACCGACCTGCTGGCCCAGGGCCGCCCGCCGATCAAGAAGGTGGTCCACGAGGTGGACCGGACCGCCGGAACCATTGAGGCCGATCACGATTTTTTCGACAACCTGCTTAATACCCTTCCCGACGCCTATCAAGCGCTCGGCAGGCTGGGCATCTACGGCGACTTCTTCACCTTCTACCTGTGCGACCTGATGTTGAAGGTCAACGGCAAGAACGGTCAGCCGGTCTATGTCAAGGTGGCCGGCCAGGACACGGGAAGGTGCACGCCCAAGTGAAAACTTTCTCCGAACGCAATACGCTTGTCATCGGCGCCATCGGCATCGGCCTGACCCTCGCGGTTATGTGGCTTGCGCTGAACTACCAGAAGTTGCCCTTCATCGACCAGACCAAGGAGTACTCGGCCTACTTCGCCGAAGCCGGTGGACTCGCCGCCGGTAACCCCGTTGAGGTTTCGGGTTTCTGGGTGGGCGACGTGTCGTCGGTCGCCCTCGACGGTCCTCGGGTGCGGGTCAAGTTCAAGGTCGCCAGCGATGTGCGGCTGGGCGATCGCAGCGAGGCGGCGATCAAATTGAAGTCTTTGCTCGGCTCGAAGCTCCTGGAGATCACCTCAAGGGGAGACGGGCGGCTTAGCGGGCCGATACCGCTCGAGCGGACGACCTCGCCTTATCAGCTGCCCGACGCGCTGGGCGACCTCACGAACACCATCAGCGGGTTGAACACCGATCAATTGTCACGGTCGCTGCAGGTGCTGTCGGACACGTTTGCCAACACGCCACCAGACCTGCGGGCCGCCGTCCAGGGTGTGGCGCGGTTCTCCGAGACGCTGGACAAGCACGATTCGCAGCTGCGGACCTTGTTGGAGAACGCGAACAAGGCCACCACCGTGCTCGGCGAACGTAGCAACGAAATAGTCAGCCTCGTTACCAACACGAACTCCCTGTTGGTTCAGCTGCGGACTCAGAGCAGCGCCCTAGACCACATCGCCAGCAACATCTCGGCGCTGGCGCAACAGGTCAAGGGGTTCATCGCCGACAACCGCGAAGCCCTCAGGCCCGCACTGGAAAAGCTGAACAAAGTCTTGGCCATCGTCGACAACCGCAAGGAGCGGGTCCAAAAGGCGATCAAGGGGCTCAACGGCTACGCGTTGTCGCTGGGTGAATCGGTGTCGTCGGGACCCTACTTCAAGGCCTACCTGGCCAACCTGCTGCCCGGCCAGTTTGTCCAGCCGTTCATCGACGTTGCTTTCTCCGACCTGGGGCTCGATCCCAACGTGTTGTTGCCTTCGCAGCTCACCGACCCGCAGACAGGCCAGCCGGCGACCCCGCCGCTGCCGATGCCCTTCCCGCGGACCGGCCAAAACGGAGACCCCCGCCTGACGCTGCCCGACGCAATCACCGGCAACCCCAACGACCATCAGTGCGGGCCGCCGGGAGTGCCATTGCCAGGCCCAGGCTGCTACCCCTATCGGGAGCCCGGACCGGCGCCGGCGCCCGGCGGACCGCCACCCGGGCCCCCGGCATTGACTCCGCCGGGTTCGCACGCGTCCGTACCCACGCCGCCGGGACCGCTCGAGCAGCCGGCGCCCGGGGAGACACCGTCTTCCGGAGGTGGCGGACAGTGATGCGTTCGAGGAAAGCTCGGACCGCGTTGGCCGCGTTGCTCGCGGTGGCGCTGATCGGTGGCATCGTCGCGGTGATGCGCGCGGCGACCGGCGCTGGCCGCACGCACGTCACCGCATACTTCGAGAACAGCAACGGGATCTACCAAGGCGACAACGTTGTGGTTCTCGGCGTGCAGGTCGGCAAGATCGAAAAGATCGAACCAGAACCCGACCGGGTCAAGATCTCCTTCTGGTACGAGAACAAATACCAGGTGCCGGGCGACGCGAAAGCGGTGATTCTGTCCCCGAATCTCGTGACGGTTCGGGCTATCCAATTGACACCGGCCTACAGCGGTGGGCCGGCGATGAAGGATCACGCGGTGATCCCGCGGGAGCGTACCGCCGTCCCCGTGGAATGGGACGACTTCCGTCAACAACTCGAAAAGCTCACCCAGACGTTGCAGCCCACCCAACCGGGCGGCGTCAGTACGTTGGGTGCATTAGTCAACACCGCCGCTGACAACCTGCGCGGCCAAGGGCCCGACATTCGTAACACTATTATCAAGCTGTCGCAGGCCATCTCGGCACTCGGCGACCACAGCGGCGACCTGTTCAAGACCTTCAAGAATCTCTCGGTCCTGGTGTCGGCGCTCCACGACAGCAGCGACCTGCTGCAGCACCTCAACCAGAACCTGGCCACGGTGACGAGCTTGCTGGCAGACGACCCGAACGCGGTCGCAAATGCCGTGCGAGACCTGAACGATGTGGCCGGCGACGTCACGAACTTTGTGGCCGAGAACCGGGAAGAGGTGGGCACCACCTCGGACAAACTCGCGTCGATATCCAACGCGGTGGTCGAAAGCCTCGACGACATCAAACAGACGCTGCACGTCGGGACGCCGGCATTCCAGAACTTCGCCAACATCTACAACCCCGCAAACGTCGCGCTAACCGGTTCAATCGCGGTCACCAACTTTGCCAACCCGATCCAGTTCCTGTGCTCGGCGGTGCAGGCGGCATCCCGGTTGCGCGCCGAGCAGTCGGCGAAGCTGTGCGTGCAGTATCTTGCGCCGATCTTCAAGAACCGTCAGTACAGTTTCCCGCCGCTCGGTTTCAATCCCTTCGTCGGCGTGACGGCCCGGCCCAATGAAGTCACCTACAGCGAAGACTGGCTGCGGCCGGATTACGTTCCGCCACCGGGGCCGCCGCCGACCGAGCCGTTCCGCACGGTGCCGCCGCCGCCGCCCAACGGGCCGCTGCCGCCGGCGAACAGAATCTACAACTATTTCGGCAATGGGATGGTCGACCCGAATCACGCGAACCCACCGTTCGTGCCGGCCAGGTTGCCGGACCCCATACCGACCAGCCCGACCGAGGGTCTTAGGGGGATGATGGTGCCGCCCGGAGGTGGACAGTGAGCCGATTCGGATGTCGACAGCGAGTCGGAGCCGGCCTGTTAGCAGCGTCGCTTGCGGTCGCACTATCTGGCTGTGGGGTCCTCCGAGACTTCCGCGGGGCGAACTCCTTGCCCCTTCCGGGCACCAAGGGCGTCGGGCCCGGGGCCTATACGATCCAAGCGCAACTGCCCGACGTCCAGAACCTGAAAGAGAATTCCCGGGTTCAGGTCAACGACGTGACGGTCGGCAACGTGACGAAGGTCGAGCTCCAGGACTGGCATGCGCTGGTCACCATGACGCTCGACGGCAATGTCGACCTACCGTCCAACACGACGGCCACAATCGGTCAGACCAGCCTGCTCGGTTCGGTACACGTCGAACTGGCGCCGCCCAAGGACATCCCGCCGGTGGGCAAGCTCAAAAACGGGTCGCTGATTCCCCTGTCGTCCGGAGGCGCCTTCCCGTCGACCGAACAAACACTGGCGGCTGTCTCGATGGTGCTCAACGGCGGTGGTCTGGGCAACGTTCAGGACGTCACCAAGGCGCTGAGTACCGCGTTTTCCGGTCGCGAACAGGATCTGCGAAGCCTGCTGGAGCAGCTGGACAAGTTCGCCGGCTATCTCAACGACCAGAAAGACGACATCATTGCCGCCACGGACAGTCTGAACAACCTGGTCGGCCAGTTCGCCGACCAAAAGCCGGTCGTCGACAAGGCTCTCAAGACCATCCCGGACGCGTTGGCCGTGTTGAAGAACGAGCAGCAAGACCTAGTGAATGCCCTCGCTGAACTAAGCAAATTCAGCGCGCTTGCCGCGGACTCCGTCGGTCAGACCAAGACGAACCTGGTACAGGAACTCAAAGACCTCGGCCCGGTACTGCAGTCACTGGCCGATTCCGGACCGGCTCTGACCCGTTCGCTGGATTTCTTTGCGACATACCCATTCCCAAAGCCCACGATTCCCAAATGGATCCGCGGCGACTACGGAAACCTCACCGCGATCATGGACTTGACGCTGAGCCGGATCGACAACTCGCTATTCACCGGTACCCGGTGGGAGGGCAACCTGACGGAGCTCGAGCTGCAGTGGGGCCGCACCATTGGCCAGTTGCCCAGCCCGTACACCGCGCGCAACCCGTTAGTCGCCCCCTACCACCTCGACCAGGGGGCGTGACGTGCTGACGAGGCGAATAAAGATCCAGATAGCCATCTTCGCAACGGTTGCGGTCGTCGCGATCGCCGCCGTGTTCTTTGGCTACCTTCAAATCCAGAACACGTGGTTCGGCATCGGCCGTTACACGGTTACGGTGCAGCTGCCGCAAGCCGGCGGCCTTTACGCGGGCGGGAACGTCACATACCGGGGTGTCGCCGTCGGCCGGGTGCAGGAGGTGCGATTGACCTACACCGGTACCGAGGCGGTGCTGCAACTCAATTCGAACGTCGGCATTCCCGCCAACGACCTCGCGGCCGAGGTGCACAGCGTGTCGGCGGTCGGCGAGCAGTACGTCGCGTTGACGCCGCACAGCAGGACCGGACCCAACTTGAAAAACGGCGACGTCATCCCACTAGACCGCGCAGCGGTCCCCCCCGACATCAACTCACTGGTGGCGGCGGCCAACCGCGGACTTCAGGCAATCCCGCGCGACAACCTGAAAACGGTGGTCGACGAGAGTTATGTCGCGTTCGGCGGGCTCGGCCCGGAACTTTCGCGGCTGCTGAAAGGTACAACCGATCTGGCGATCGATGCGCGCAAGAATCTCGATTCGCTGACCACTCTCATCGACGAATCGGAGCCGGTGCTCGACAGCCAGGCCGACTCGTCGGATGCGGTGCAGTCCTGGGCGTCCAATCTGGCCAACGTCACCAAACAGTTGCAAACCCAGGATGCCGCCGTCCGGGGCGTGATCAACAAAGGCGGCCCGGCGGCTGAGGAGACCCGTGCGTTATTCGATCGGCTGCAGCCTACGCTGCCGATCGTGCTGGCGAACTTGGTGAGTGTGGGCGATGTCGGGGTCGCCTACCGGGCCGACCTCGAGCAACTCCTGGTGGTGTTGCCGGCGGCGACGGCTCAGGGCCAGGCCACCTTGCTGCCCGACAAGAACATCAAGTCGAGCTATCCGGGTCTGAATCTGAGCTTCAAGATGAATCTCAATTTGCCGCCGGCGTGCACGACCGGCTACCTACCGGCTCAGCAGACACGGTCGCCCAGCTTCGAGGATCATCCGGATCGACCGGCGGGCGATCTATATTGCCGGATTCCGCAGGACTCACAGCTGAACGTGCGCGGGGCTCGCAACTACCCGTGCGAGACTCGTCTGGGCAAACGTGCCCCGACCGTGAAGATGTGTGAAAGCAACGAGGAGTACGTCCCGCTCAACGAGGGATGGAACTGGAAGGGTGACCCCAACTCGACGCTGTCAGGGCAGGATATCCCACAGTTGGCGCCGGGCACGCCGCCTGCAGCAGCCGCGCCAGCCTCGCCCGGGACACCGTCGACCGTGGGGGCCACGTCGCCGGCTCCGCCCTCATCGGTGCCGCCTCCGATCGCGGTCGCCGAATACGACCCCGCCACGGGCGCCTATGTTGGGCCAGATGGGCGAGAGTACCGACAAACCGATCTGGCCCGTCCGTCCAACCAGGAGCACACATGGCAGCAGATGCTGATACCCCCGAAGGCGAAATGAGCGACACCACGAAGCCGCCGCAATCGGAATCGGAATCGTCACCGCCTACAGACTCGTCATCGACCGAAGAGCAGGCCGTCCCGGCCGCAGACGCCGAAGACGACGAAACATCCACTGCGGAGGCGGATTCGGACGGCACTGACGCGGACGGCGAAGACCAGGCTGAGAAACCGGCTAAACGGCGGCTCTCCATGTCGCCCGTGCGGCTGGCAACGGTGGTCGTTCTAATAGCCATCCTGGCCCTGGGCGGGGTGGTCGGATGGCTTGGACTCCGGACTTATCAGTTGCGGGAGGACCAAGAACAGCGCGAGCTGTTCCTCCGGGTGGGACGCCAGGGCGCCGTGAACCTGACCACCATCGACTGGCAAAACGTGAATCACGACATCCAACGCATTCTGGACTCGGCGACGGGCCCGTTCTACGAAGACTTTTCGAAGCGCTCGCAACCTTTCATCGACGTTGTCAAAAAGGTGCAGTCGAAATCGGCGGGGACGGTTACGGAGGCGGGTCTGGAATCGGTGTCGCGCAACGAAGCTCGAGTCCTTGTCGCTGTTTCTGTCAAGACGTCCAACCTGGGCGCAGAAGACCAGCCGCCGCGGGCTTGGCGCATGAGGATCGACGTGCAAAAGGTCGACGACGGAGCCAAAATTTCGAACGTCTTGTTCGTGCCGTCATGACGCCGCCCTGCACGGCCGGCGAAACGAACGAGCCAGAAAAGGAACCAGAGACTTTGTCCGTTGACACCGAATCCGCGACCGGTCAGGACGCCGACGCGGCCGCCGAAGACGCCACCGATGAGGTCGAGAACGACACGGCGGCAAGCGAACACACCGACGACATCACCGACAGTGATACCGACACTGAGTCGGGAGGGGAGCCTTCCGACGAAGCTGCCGATGAGGGCGCCGAAGGCACCGACCCGGCGAAACCAAGGCGCGCCATAAGCTTTCCGCGACCGTTCGCCTTGCGCCGCAATAGCTTTTCCCGACTGTTCGCCTTCGGAGTGCTTCCGTGCGTGGTGTTGTTGCTTGCCCTCGCGGCAGGCTATTTGAAGTGGCAGGCCACGTCGATTCGGGTTTCGCAGACCAGCGGCCTCGAGTCTGTCGCCGTCGCCAAGGACGGCACCGTTGCCATGCTGTCGTACCAGCCCGACACCGCGGAGAAGGATTTAGGGGCCGCTCGGGACCGGTTGACCGGCACCTTCAAGGACTCCTACACCCAGCTGACCCACGACGTGGTGATCCCTGGCGCCAAACAAAGGCACATCTCGGCGGTGGCCACCGTTCCCGCTGCGGCGTCAGTTTCAGCTAACGCAAGCCACGCGGTGGTCCTGGTGTTCGTCAACCAGACCGTGAACATCGGCACGGATCCGCCCAGCGCTACCGCGTCCGCCGTGCGGGTGACCCTGGACAAGGTCGGCGACCGGTGGTTGATCAGCGGCTTCGACCCGATTTAGTCTGAAGCCCTTCACAGGGTGAACGAACTTGGCCCAATGGACTGGCAGACCTTTTCCACGGGCCCAGTGGCCATGTGCGTGACCGGATCTTCGAACACGTCGACGCAACCTTGACCCGTGACGACGTATGTCGCCCCGGGCCGATACGGATAGTAGACCAACGCCGGGTCCGGTCCGGCTTTGTTGCCGCACTGCCCCTGAGAGTTGTCTCCTTTGACCGACAAACACACGACCGATTCGTTGGGGATGCCGTCGATGGTGCAGGGTCCCGGTTTCACCGTGGCCAACACCATGCGCGTGGAGGACACCTGAACGACTTGCGGCGGCGTGAGAATCCATGAGCACGGCCCGGAACCCGCTTCGTCCGATGGCGATGCATTAGTGACGCCCGCCCAGCTGACACCGACGACCGACATCGCTACCACTGCCGGGAGAAGTGAAAGGGACCGAAGCATGGCTGCATCCTTTTGGTTGAAGGACCTGCGAGTTTCCGAACTCACGGCCAGGCCGCGGAGCCGGGCGGCGGCTGATAATGTTCCGCTGAATGGCGCAGCTGGTAAATCTGCGCAGGGCATAGCAAGTTGACCGCATACGATACGAGGTAATTGGCGGCAAACTCGTCGTTGGGGGTTACGTCCCTTTTCGCGTCGCCCATCACTTGCGCGTAGCCCTCACCCGCGCTCACCTTGTCGCAGATGCCATAGCCATAGCCAAGCGCGTCGTTATTCGGAAAATTGTATTGCCGGCGCACCGCAACGTCATACACATACTCAACCCTGGGGTCCGGGGCGGCGTGAGCCTGAGGGGTTAGCGGCTGTGCGACTCCACCGATGGCGGCAGCGGCGATCAACGGGACCGCGAATCTCATGGCATCACCCCGTGCGCGACTGATTATGCGGGTTTTCGAAGAACTTCAACTAAGTTATAATTCTTTGGCTCAAGTGTTGCAAGTGTGAGATCAGGGCGAACATGAATAACCGACGTGTCGTCGGTCTCGTGATCATTGCCCGGGAGGTATGCGGTGACTTTGGTGAGCAGGGGTGCCCGCGCCGCGCTAGCCCATTCGGGGCTGGCTGTTCTCGTTGGGGCAGCGGCGTGGTCGGCACCGATCGCAGATGCCGACAACGGCAACACTGTCGTACCCAACAACGCCAGGCTCAATAACAGCGTCTACGTGAACATCGATACCGCTCAAAAGCAGGCGGGCTGCACGACCCCGACCCGGGAGGATCGCCAACTCAAGGAGGCGGCGCGCCGACACGCCCTTGACGCGCTCAACAATCCGAACATCAACGGCGACATCGGATCGGACGGCTCAACGCCCCAGGACCGCGCCCGCGACGCCGGATTCAACGGTAAGGCAGTGCAAACCATCGCCATCGTCCCCGCCTTGGCGATCAACGCGATCGACGTCCTCGGCCAGTGGTGGTGGGATCCGCCGTCGCGCGCCAAGATGGAAGATTGCGCCAATACCAACATCGGCGTCTGGTCAGAGAACAGTCTGAGCCGGTCGGTATTGGTGGCCGTGTATGGCCAGCCAGCGTGATGCCACGCCCGATCTGCCAAGCGCCAATGTAGTTGTGATCCTGCGTAATCGGGCCGCTTGAGTCCGCTAATCCATCACGTCGCGGACCTTGATCGTCGGCAGTAACCGCAGCAAGATCTCGCGCGAATTGTCCATGTGGCGTCGCCAATGGACTTCGGCGGCGTCGCCGTCACGTGCCCGCAGCAGCTCAATGAGGTGGCGGTACGAGCGCACGAGCTTGTCGTAGTCTCCCTTTGGAACGCTGCGCTTACGCGAAACCGCCATCGCGGTGTGCCTCTCGGTGATCTCGTGGAGCATGCCCGCGATCATGGCGAGCGTCGCGTTGCCCGACAGCTCAACGAGCCGGAAGTGGAAGTGAGCTGTGGCCTCGGCGAACCGGGAAGCCTCCGTGGACACGGGTATATCTTCGACCAGTATCTGCTCGAGTTCGTCGAAGAATTTCGCCTTGCCATCGGTTGCGAGGAGACGTGCGGCAGCGGGCTCGATCGCAGAACGCGCGACGAGGACGTCGGCAATCGTTGCGCCCGACAATTCCAGGAGCAGGCCGGCCGGGCGGGCGACGATTTCGGGCCCCGGCACCCGCACGCGAGCGCCGGTGCGCGAGCCACGGCGGACCTCGACGAGCCGCTCGGATTCCAGCACTCGCACCGCCTCCCGTAGCGTCGGGCGGCTGACCCCAAAGTGGGTCATCAGCTCAGGCTCATTGGGAAGAAAGTCACCGTCTTTTAACTTGCCGTCGACGATCATCCGGCGCAGCGTCCCGGCTACCAGCTCGGCGGTCTTCGGTGCGCGCACACCCTGCCTGCCAGTAGAGTTTACTGCTGGCATCGGGGCGAGCGGCGGAAGTGATGACACCACATCTCCAATGTGCAAGGGGGCCAAGCGCCCGGCGGCGCCATTTACCAAACGGCGCTTCGCCGCGTGATGCCCATCAGCAAGCTTATACAATCAGAACCGAGTAAGACAGCTCGCCCGCAATTAACCCGTTTTTCCAAGGTAACTGGGAAATACGCCTGGTATCTACGGGAGAATCGCGACGGCCGCAGGGCAAACGAGCCGATGCCCGAATGGCGTTCCAATTCTGAGGCTCCTTGGCCGCAACGGCACTCAGGGCTACTTGTTGCGGACCAGGGCCGTCTCTCGTCCCCGTCAAGGGAACGTATGCCGAGGTTTCCATGTACTTGCGCCAAGGGATTTCGGCCGCGCCGCCGTCGCGCACCACGACGAGTTCGACCAGACGGTGATATGACTTCATCGTCTTCTCGTACCGACTCTTCGATACGGTCTGATGGCCGGTATTGAGCTCACGCGGCGTCCGGATTTCGTCCAACATGCCGGCAAGCAGGCTCAACGTTGTGTTGCCGAACAGCTCGACCACTCGCCGATGCAGATTGGCCGACGCGCTTGCCACATGGCCGGCTTCCCGGGCGGCGGGAATCTCGTCAGCCTCCGGCACGCGCACGGCCTGTCGCAGGATCGGCTAGCTGAGCTGGAAAATGTTCCCGTTAGATCTTTGTCGGGCGGCAAAACGCCGCCATCGGCGAGTAGGCCGTCGACGACCGTCCGATGCAAAGTGGCCGCGACCAACTCGGCGGTTATTGGTGATCGAACGAATTCCGTTCCAGGGGCAGTCATCCGCGCCATGGTCGCGGCCGATCAGCCAGCGTGACCTCGATTCCGGACCAGTTATACAACGTTGCAAACCATCTGGCCGCGGTCTGAGCCCGCTGGCCCCGCGCGGCGTTGCCCGGCTTGACGAAAGACGCACCGGCAAGGAAGATTGCAGGACGTAAGTAACCAAGTTAACTATCTAAGGTTTGCGATGTCGTCCGGTACCTGGCGCCAACGTTTGCGAGAACTGATGGCCGACTTCGCTCGACGCCAGTCCGAGGCAACGGCGAAGGCGAACGGAATCAAGGTCGATCGGGTCGCGGTCGCTCGGGCTTGGCAAGCAGAACTCGTGGACAACGGTTTAGCTGGTCCGGGGTGGCCAAAGTCGGCGGGCGGCCTCGAGTTGTCGCTCGAGGACCAACTCGACTACTACCGGATGACTTCCGCCGCGGGGATGCCGGCACATCCGTGCCAGATATCGTTCATCGTGGCACCGGTGCTGATCAAGTTCGGGACGCCGCAACAACAAAAGCGCTTCCTGCGTCCGCTGCTGCGAGCTGACGAGTTCTGGTGCCAAGGCTTCTCCGAGCCCGGTGCAGGCAGCGATCTGGCGTCGCTATCCACACGCGCTGTCCGCGACGGCGGTGTTTACCGCGTCAGTGGGCAGAAAGTGTGGACGACGATGGCCAACCTTGCGGACTGGATGTTCGCACTGGTGCGCGCGGGTTCGCCCGGACGAGGCTCCGACGGGATCACCTATTTACTCATCTCGATGCATAGTCCGGGCATCACGGTGCGGCCGCTTCGTGACATCAGCGGAGGCGTGCATTTCGCCGAGGTCTTCTTCGACGACGTTGAGGTGCCGGTCGAGCACCGGGTCGGCGAGGAGGGCAACGGCTGGTCGATCATGCGCACCTCGCTCGGCCATGAGCGCGCCACCGCTTTCCTCGCCGACGAGTTCAAGCATCGTCGCACGGCGGACCAGGTGATTGAGGTCCTGGTTGAACAAGGCCTAGATTCCGATCCTCTTGTGCGACAGGAGATTGCGCGGATGGAGTCCGGCGTGCGGGCGATTGCAGCCAACAGCGCCCGCGCCCTCGGGGCGGTGCTGCGCGGCGAGGATCCGGGCGGTGTCGCCTCCATCAACCGGCTGGTGAAGTCTGAGTTCGAACAACAAATGCACGCGCTGGCCCTGCGTGCGGCCGGCCCACGCGGCATGCTGGGCAGCCGGGCGCCCGGTGCTGTGGACGGCGGGCGCTGGACCTACGGCTACCTGAATACTCGCGCCAGCACAATCGGCGCCGGCACGGCCGAAATTCAACGAAACACCATCGCCGAATCCGTGCTGGGCCTCCCGTCGCACCGCGAGGAGGGCACGCGATCGGCCGCCATTCGACCGGGCGCGCCGCTCGCGGTCGCCGATCAGAGCGAGTCGGAAGTGCGCGAGGTGTTGGCCAAGGCGCTCGACGCGCGCGTCAACGTGGACGCGCTACTGGACCCGAAACGCACCGGCGACGGCGGGGATTCGGCCGTGTGGTCGGCCCTGGTCGAATTCGGTCTGCCCGGCCTGGCGCTTGACGAGTCGCTCGGAGGCGCGGGTGCGCCGCCGAGGCTGCTGTACGCCGCGATCGAGGAGGCGGCCAGGGCCCTTGCGCCAACTCCATTGGTGCCCAGCGTGATCGCTCTTGACGTCGCTGTCGCGGTGGGCGCCGATACGGTCGCCGGACGAATCGCGAGCGGAGCCGCCGCGGCATTCGTGATTCCGCTCGACGACGCCGGCTGGGTCACGGCGGGCACTCGACTGCCGCGCTGGCATGCCGCGCAGTTGAGCGGGCAGGTTCCCCTCGTGGTCGGTGCGCCCGACGCCGAGGTGCTGTTGGTGCTGGCTTCGTCGGGCACCGGCGAGGCGCTGGTGGCGGTGAACCCGGCCAGTGAGGGCGTCACGGTCGAGACCGAGCAGCCGCTCGACCTCACCGCTACCGTCGGCTCGGTGACCTTCGACAGGGTGGCGGGTCATGTGCTGGCCGACGGGGAGGAACTGAGTCGCGCCATGGAATATGCCCGCCTACGGGCGTTGCTGGCGGTGGCCGCCGACTCGGTCGGCGTGGCCGCGGCTGCGCTAGCCATGGCGGCGGCGTGGGCCGGCGAACGCGAGCAGTTCGGCCGAAAGATCGGTAGTTTCCAGGCCGTTTCGCACCGCTGCGCCGACATGCTCGTCGCGCTTGAGGGCGCGCGCAGTCAGGTGTTCGCCGCGGCCGAAGCCGATGAACTCGGCGACGTGGATTGCATGCTGGCGGCCGCCGCGGCGTTCGACGCGGCGGTGTTCGCGGCGGAACGATCGATCCAGATCCACGGTGGCATCGGTTTCACCTGGGAGCATCCGGCGCATCTGCTGCTGCGCCGCGCGCGCGCCAACGCGGTGGCCGTCGGTTGCGCCGATGCGCTGCGTGACCGCGCCCTCGACACCTTGCTGGCCGGTCGTGCGAGAGACCTCGCGCATCCGGCGAATAGTTTATCTTAGTAAACCACGTATACTAGGTTGAGAGGGCCGCAGCCCCGCGGTTCGAACACTCGGGAAGTGAGAATGACGAGCATCGGTGATGCGCTGGAACGCTTGTGGCACGCTGACGACGACGCCAACATGCTCCAGTGTGATGGCCAGTGGATTTCCTGGGGGCGGGTACGACAACCGGCCGAGCAACTCGATGAGTAGCTGAGCGCCGCTGGCTGTCGTGCCGGGGGCAGGGTAGCGGTTGTTCTGGGCAATCGGATGGAGTCCGTCGCCGCGCTCATTGCGATCATGCGAGGCGAACGCACGCTGGTCACGATCAGCCCGCTGCAGCCCGTCGAGCGGCTCAGCGCCGATCTGGCGGCCACCGGAGTGGCGTTCGTGCTGGCGCCCGGCGCCCTGTGGTCCGAAGACGCCTTTACGTCGGCCGTAACCAAGCTGCGCGCCGCGGCGTGGGGCGTGGACGAGGGAACGCTCATTCAGCGCTCAACGCTGGCCACCGAGCCGGCACCGGGTGACCCGACCGTGGCAGTCGAGATGCTGACATCCGGAACCACCGGTGCGCCCAAGCGAATACCATTGCACCGCAGCCAGTTAGAGGCGTCTCTGTCCGCGGCGCTCCGGCACAATGACCGGCCCGACGGCACCGACCATGCGCCGTTGACCGGACGCGTCGGGCTCGTAATCTTGCCCATCGTCCACATCGGGGGACTGTGGGGGCTCCTGCAGGATCTGGTCACCGCACGTCCGTTCGTCCTGCTCGAGCGCTTCACCCTGCCGGGCTGGCGCGCGGCGGTCACCGAGCACCGACCGGCCCTGATTTCACTGCCGCCGCCAGCCCTTCGGGCAATTCTCGGCTCCGACATCACCCGTGCCGAGCTGAGCAGTGTCCGCGCCGTCAACGCCGGTACCAGCCCAGTGGAGCCCGCGCTCGTCGACGCGTTCTATGAGAAGTTCGGGATAGCCGTCCTCATCGTCTACGGCGCCACGGAGTTCTCCGGAGCCGTTGCGGGATGGACACTGAGGGATTTCCGCGCGCACTGGGCGGACAAGAAAGGCAGCGTCGGTAAGCCGTTTCCCGGGGTGCGGCTCCAGGTCGTCGACGACAAAGGCAACGTGCTGCCGGCCGGCGAAACGGGCCGATTGCAAGTGGCTTCGGTGCAGGCCGGCGGTTCGGCGGATCGGTGGGTCACCACCAGCGACCTCGCGCACCTGGACGGCGACGGGTACCTGTACATCGACGGCCGCGCGGACGACGTCATAGTGCGCGGCGGATTCAAAGTCGCGCCGGACACGGTCGTGCGTGCGCTGCGGTCGCACGCTGCCGTGCACGACGCCGCGGTCGCCGGGCTCGCCGACGAACGGCTGGGCCAGATCCCGGTCGCTGCAGTGGAATTGCGACCCGCCGCAGCAGTGACGCCGGAGGCGCTGCTAGCTCACTGCAGGTCTTCGCTGACACCATACGAAGTACCGGCGGAGGTCCACGTCGTGGACGAATTGCCGCGCGGTGCAGCACTTAAGGTGGATCGACGGCGCCTGACTGAATTGCTCGAGGAGCTGCGCGCACCGTCCTCAGTCGTCGATACGGAACCGCCTTAACTCGTGCTGGACCATGCCGTCCAGGTCAGTCGCCGGCGGTTCAGGCAAAGCGACCGGAACTTCGCGGGTCGGTAGCAGTACCACAGCGGAGCCCGGCGTGCTCGTTTCGCCGCGTTGGTTCTCGCACCGGACCTGGAGATGGACCTCGTTGCGCCCGTCGATGTTTCGCTTGTCGACGACTTCGCTCGCACCCAGGTAACGTCACCGATGTAGTTGAACTTGCGGTGCTCGCAACGTAGCTTCCACAACCAGGCGTCATCCCCCATCCAGTCGGTGATGAGATGGGTCAACCACGTTTAGCGCATTCCGCCGTAGTCGTAGGAGTTGGGGAGCCCGAGTTCCCGGGCCCGATCGGGTTCCGAGTGCAGTCGCTGCACCGTGTCGGGAATGTTGAGTGCGTTGCGTGGATACAACCCGGGTGCCGTGCGGCGGATCCTGGCGGCAATGCCGAAGGCGCCCGGGGGAGTGAGCTGCATTCCCCAACCCAGGTGCCAGACAACAACATCGGTCGTGGTGAGCGGACCCTTGACCCGCGGCTGCAGCTGGTCGCCGACGCGCACGTCCTCGAAATGGCGGGCTCGGCGCCCCGGCGGGTCTCAGAGGCATACGCCGACTCGAATTCGGCAATCTGCTGATCGGTGTAGGGAACCTCCGCCGAAGCTGCTGTGTATCGGCTGCACACCCACTTGAGCCTGCAGCACTTGACAGCGGTCGTGCAGTCGCAGCGGACGCCACCACTCGAAGTCAATAACCGCTTGGTACGACCCAAGGCCGGCGAAAGGGGCTCCCCTCAGCAGCGCCTTTGTTTCGGGATCGGGCTTCGGCGCGGCGTCCTCGCCCATCGTGTACAAGAAGTTCGGCGGCGCGATGAGTGATGCCCAGCGGGTTCCCGCGGCGCATTCGGGTTCGCAGTACAGCGGGTTGTCGTCGCCATATCCGTACGCGAAGTGACGTGTCCCGTCGGCGGTGACCTCGTAGTTGTGCGGCGGATTGAGTTAGGGTTGAGGCACACCCAGCCGTAGCCGCGATCGCTCGATTGCTTCGTCGGTGAGTACGCCGTACTGGTCGGCCGGAGGTTCGGCGGTGTCTTCTACCACTGCGGTTTCCCCTTCGAACGATGCGGAAGGGCGTCGAGCCCGGTTTGGGTGATGTCTTGCAGCGCTGCGGCCGCAGAGGCGATGGCTTCGTCACCGACACGGGCACCGCCTACCGCGAGGAGGCCCTCGACGAGCGCGCGCAGACCAAAGGCCAGGCCGATTCTCGACTGTGCATCGTCGACGACCGCCTGCCAGAATATGTCGAATCGCGCTTCGTAGCAGGTTAATTCGCTGAGGTCGGGGTGGCGGGAAACATCTTGCTGGACGACGCTTAGATACTTCGCCACATTCGGATGCTCGCGCCGGAGCAGCGTTGCGGCCGTCAACAGCGCGGAAACACGTTGCGCGATCGTCTGATGTCCCGCTATTGCCTCGGTGAATGTGTTCAGGACGTGCTCTTGAGCCGCGGCAGCGGCGGCAATGTACAGGCCTGTCTTGTTGCCGAAGTGGTGGTACAGCGCTGGGGCTGTGGCGCCCGCGTCGGCCAGGATGCCCCGAGTGCTCGCCCCTGCGTAGCCGGAAGCGCTGAAGTGCGTCGCACCGGCTCGCAGCAGCGCATCCCGAACCGACGCCGCTCCGCCCCGCGGCCGCCCGGAGCCACGCCGTGGGTTGGTGGTGTTAGCGGTCACGCAGAGGTGAGCCCGTCCGCGGTGATGCGCCCGGGGAAGAATTCGAGCCAGCTGTAACCGACTTGCAATTCTCGATTGTCGCCGTCGCGTCGGGTGACACCACCTTGCGAGGTGTAATTGCCCCAGCGCGCTTCTCCGAAGTGACGCATTTTTCCGGTCTGGCTGCCGGTGAAGGTGTAGCCGTGGCCGCCGATGTCGAAGTTCGCGGTGTTGACGAAGCCCTCGTCGTCCAGATCGTAGGTGGCTCCCACCTGGTCAGTCTTGGCGACGAGCTTGCCCGCCTCGAACGTGGCCGCACCAGACCAGCCCCGCCGTCCCTTGACGATCACGCCGTACTCCACGGCGCCGTCGGCGAATTTGTTGCCGAAGACTTCCCAAGAGATCTCGAGATCGCCGAAGTAGCGGTATTCCTTCCACTCGCGACCGTGTGTCCAGTAGCCGTTGTCGAGTCCGATGAAGCCTTCGACGGGCTTGTCGGCGATCGTGCCGGTGACCCAATAGACCTGGGTGGTGTAGAACAGCGGTTCGTCACGCGCGGGGGCGTAGAACTGAAATCCCGGTCCCTGTAGGGACCCGGCCACGTCGAGCAGCGTGCCCTCCGACCACCGAATGCCGTCATCGTCGATGGCCAGGTCCAGTGGCTCGCTGGCAACGCCGAACTTCTCGGCCATCGTGTGCATCAGGTGGTTTGACCAGACACGCTTCGAAGGCTCGATCTGCCTGATCGACTCACCACGCGCGGACGTCAGCGTGCCCGGATGCAGGTTGAGGTCACCGCTCGAGTCGTTCATCAACCACAGGCCACCGGTCATCGGGCCGATGAACTTGCGCTCCACCGCCCACATCACCCCGTCGGAATCTTGCAGTCCCCCATAGAAATACTGCACCTGCAGCGAAAGCCCATGCCGTGCGTGGTGCGGCTGCAGATCGGCCAGCTTGGGCTCGTAGGCGTCAACGACCGTCTGAAAATCGAAGTCACCATACGTGGAGATCGACATCTACCCTCCCGGGGCTAATATATCGTTCGCTACATTTATGAGAACGATAGCTGATGCGATTGGCGGGAGCAAGATAGTGAAGTGAGGCGTAGCACCACAATAGATTTGGCTTCAAAAGCGGCTAGCGCCGCTCGCCGTGATAACGCGGGTCCAGACCGTTGAGCGGGAAGGTTTCGATCCACCCGAGCGATGTCTCCGGCACCCGACCGTCCCCGATCCGCCGCACCGAACCGGCCTGCCCGTGGTACGCGTCGCCGCGGGCCGCGGCCAGCGACCGCATTTGGCCACGTTTGGCCGCGGTGAAGCGCCATTGGGTATTGCCGGCTGTGTACACCGCGGTGTCGACGTATTTGTCCGCGTCAAGTTGCACGTCGGCATGCAGGTCGGTGGTTTCGACGATCGGGCCGGTGTGGTCCGCGACCACGGCAAATCCCCAGTGCTCCTTGCCCAGGCACAGCGCCCCGAACTCGTGGGTGCCGTCGCCGTAGATGTTGGCGAACGTCACCCACGCCAGCTCGACCACGTTGAAGATCGGGCCGTTGTTGTAGACCTGGCCCGTCGGACCGTAGAAGTTGTCCATCGAGACGAACCCGCGGACCTCGCGGCCCCGCACATGCCCCGTCACCCGAAAGGGCTGCGATGCGTACAGGTTTCCGCCGCGTTCGTCGATGTTCGGGGTGTACCACTGATACCCGAGCCCCAGGCGGGGGCCGCGCAGGTCGAGCAGTTCGCCTTCCGTCCACGTCAGCTCGTCGTCGGAGATGGTGATTTCGAACGGCTGAGTGGACGGCGTCGGTTGCGCCGCCACGCGGAACGACTTCTCGTCCTCGCTCAACGTCCAGCGCGCCCCGGCACCTCGTTGCGACGCCTCGAACGCCTCTGGCGCGATCTCGAGATTGTCCGCGTCCACGTTGGAGGACAGCTGAAGGCCACCGGACAGTTCGGTGTTGACCTTGCGCATCGGCGCTAAGAAGTTGCCGTCGTCGTCGGTTAGGCAGCTCCACCAGTAGGTGGCCATCGGACGAAGCCCGAAGAACTCGCGTTCGCACCATGCGTCGCGGGCGGCGAATTCGCATGTGCTGACGAGGCTTCGGAAATCGAAGTTGCCACGTCGCCGAGACGGCCACTTCCACGCCGGTAAGGCACCGGCACTCACTGCGCCACCTTCTCGCGCAGCGCGCCCGTCTCCAGCAGCCGTCCGTTGTACGTCTCCATCAGCGCCTCCGTGGTCTTGGGACGGCGTTTCTCGTCAACGTGATGCGCCCATCCCTGGCGCCACCTGTGCCCGGCCGGCAGGTCCTTACGCACCGGGCACCGACCGCCGGGCGCGGCTTCCCACACCCAGGTCTCACCGCCACCGGTGTAGCTGAGCTTCGCCGGATAGGTGGTGTCCGACATCGGTTCACCGTCGAGCTCGGCCTCCACCACGATGTCGCGCGCGATCAACGACGGTCCATCGGTGCGGTGGATGATCATCAGGTTGAAACCTTCGGTGCCGTGCACCAGGTGCCCCGAGTGCACCTCGCCATCCTCGAACTCGGTGGCGAACGCGACCCAAGCGGTTTCCAGTTTGGTGATCACTGGCCCGCTCATGAACTGCCGACCCGGCTTCGAATGCATGCTGTCGTGAAAGACCAAGCCCGTCACGGGAATACCTTTGATCGTTCCGGTGGTCCGGAACAGCCGCGACGTGTAAATCATGGGGTCGTCTTCGTCGGGGGTAAAGAACTGAAGTCCCGGGCCCACGAGCTCGCCGGTCATCGAAAGTTCGGTGCCGTCGTTCCACTCCATCCGGGAGTCGTCGACTGCCATCAACGTCTGGCCTTCCGGGGTAACGACTTCGTATCGGCCGTCGTGCTGGCGGTGTTCCACCGGACCGCCGTACGAGCTGGTTTCGTCGGTGGCGTAGACGAAGTCGCCTCCGATCTTGGATTCCGAAAGGTGCAGGAAACGGGCCCGATCGCTGTAGAAGCCGCGGATTGGCCACCAGTAGTCGCCGGCCTCTGAACGCACCGAGCCGTAGAAGTACTGCATGTCCATCTTGGCCCCGGCGACGTCGTTCCAATGCGCGCTCGCCGTCGGCTCGATAAACGCCGCCACTGGTTGGAACCCATAGCGGCCGCTCGTGGTCAGATGATCGTGGGACATCGCATCTCTCATTCCTGTTGGACCTGTTTTTTCACAGTGTGTTTGAAGCGACCTCGTCGACGGCCGTTTCCAAAAGCCTTATTTCGCCGGTCGATCCGGAGACCTCCACCAACGCACCCGCGGGCAACCTACTGGTGGCATTACGGGCGTCGACCACGCAGGTGACGCCGAACTCCCTGGCAACGATGGCCGCATGCGACATGGGCCCGCCCAGATTGGTGACAACGGCGCCCGCGTACGCGAATGCCGGCGTGTATCCCACATCGGTGACCTCTGCCACGAGCACCTCGCCGGGCTGTAGGTCGTCGATCGTGTGCTGGTCGACGATGCGTACACGTCCTTTGATGCGTCCGCCGCTCACACCCAGACCTTTCAGGACCTGCCCGGGCCGCAGCACCGACCCGTCGGCAACCGGGGTCCATGAGCCGCTGAACGCCGCCGGGGGCCGGACATCGGCGAGTCGTGCCATCTCGGCGCGCCGCTGCGCGACCAGATCACGGCCGTCGTGCGGCAACGCCTCCAATTCGTCGATTTCGAAGAAGAAGACGTCGTCGACCTGATCGAGTATGCCGCGTTCGACGAGCCGCCTGCCGTGTTCACGCAGCAGCCCACGCAAGATTGATGTGGCGCGAACGACCTTGTCGCGACGCACTTCTCGGTCACGTAGTTGCCGCGCAGCCAGCCGCTGCGCCAGCCGACCGCGCGAGGTGGAGACTGACGCCAGCTGGCGGCTGTCGGAGGTTCCCTTTTGATGAGTAACCGACTTGGCGATCATCCGGGCGAACTGTTCGGGATCGTCGCCGTATGTCGCGGAGCGCAACTCGCACTCGGCGGGTCCGCGATGCCCGACCAAGGACAACTCTTCCCAGATCGCCCGATACAGCTCCGGTGCGCGGTTCTGAACCCTGGTGAGTACGTCATGCTCAGCCGAAAGCGCTTCCACCGCTTGGGGGTCGGCTTGTGCCAAGTCCGTGAGCCGCCGAAGGCTTGCGAGCGCTCGGCCGCTGGCCACATCCCGGCCCGGGGCCGGCAATTCGCCGCCGCCCAACCGTGCCGCGGCCGTCGCGGTCGCCGTGCAGAGCATGGCACCCCACGACGACAGCACCCAGCCGTGCACAACCAGATCGCGCGCCAGCAGGATGAGGCTCTCCAACCGATTGTCCTCAAGTGAAGTCACGTCGGCGGGCACCAGGCCCTCGAGGCGATCGATATCGCCCACGTATACGCGTGACTCGGATGCCGCTGCGGCTACCAGCCCGACACCTGTCAGCCCGACGCCGACCAGGTCCCGCAACCGACGAATGATGTTGGGCCCCTGATACGGAGGACGTTCCGGGCCGAACACTGGCGTATCGCCGAGCTCGCGGCCAAAGAACTGGTCGGTCAAGCTGTCGGGGTTGGTACCGGGCATTGATGTGGCCATGTAGTAAACCGAAGTGACGCCGCCGTAGACGCGGTGCGCGAACGTGCCGATGGATCGGGTCGCGATTTCCCGTCCGACAACCCCGGGCAGCCTTAGCCGCTCCGCAATCGACACGCCACCCGCCCGCAGACCTCGCACGGTGGCCGACGCCGACGCCGGAGAGAACGGTCCCGGCAACGCCTCCGACAGATTGGTGGCAACGTATGTGGGAAATCGGGGATCGATCGGACTGTCGAATTCGCCGTTGAAACCGTCGGGCCCGGCGGGATGCAGCGGCACATCGTCGGCCGGTGCCTCGTCAACAGCGGGCATGTCGTGCACCTGCGGCATCCGCCAGGGAAGCGTGAAAACCTTCTTGCCGAGGACGAGTCGGCCGCGGACGGCAAGTTCGAAATCGTCCAAGCACTCTTCGGAATTCCACGCAGGCGTGTAGCCCCATTCGTCCACCAGCCTGGTGGTGTCCATGATGGGAAAGTTCAACAAGAGCTCAAACTCTGCGGGCGACGCTTCGACGAGTTCGCGACGATAGAGCGCGCCCAGCCCGGCGTCGATCAGGCGTTTGCTCGCCGGGAACAGTCTGCGGCCAAGTTTCGCCGTGATGTCACGTACGGTGGGCTCGCCCGCGGCCGCCAAGTTGACCGCTCCGGTCTCGCGCCCCAGCACCGCCCGCACGAAAAGCCTGTGCACGTCGTCGGTGTGCACGATCTGCAGCGGCCGATCCGCGGAACCCTCGACGTTCGGAAACGCCGGCGATCCAAGCAAGCGCATGACGGTGTTGTCGACGTCGCGTCCGACCACGATGCCGGGGCGGATGGCGACCCACTCCTTGCCGCATTCTGAGAGCATGCCTTCGACGTGTGCTTTGTGGAAGGCATAGAAGTGGTCGGGTGAGGGATTCAGGGGATCCTCTTCTTTGAGGCGTCCCCCGGCCCCGGTCCGCGCTCCGTAAGCGAGAATGGAGGACGCGAAAACGATTCGGCGGGAACCTGATTGGTCCATCACATCGAGGACGTTTTGCGTGCCGCCGATGTTGATCTCGCGCGTCAGTTTTTCGTCGGGGTTGGAGTTGACGACCCAGGCGCAGTGTGCGACGACATCGGCGCCGGCGACCGCGCGCAGCACGCTGTCGGTATCGCGGATGTCACCTTCGATGAAATTGCTGTCGGAGAACCAGTTTCGGGGTCGGTGCCGGGCCAAGCCGACCACCTCGTGGCCCTCGGCTCGCAATCGGGCGGCGATGCCACGCCCGAAGACGCCGCTCGCACCGGTGACGGCGATCCTCATGACGGCTGTTGCCACGGGACCACCGGGGCGACACCCTCGAGCGTCGTGGAACCGCCCTTCGCGCGGCGCAATACCAAGAAGTCGGCACCCTTGTAGGCGCGGTGGTCGGAAGGCCCAAGCGTGATGATCGTGCCGGGGCCGCCCGTGCACGACGGAATGCGGCGCAGGGTGTCCATCGCGTCGCGCAGCGCGGTCGGTGTGGCGTAGCGCATCCGGCCGAGGGCCAGCGCGAACGCGTGGCCGATGTCGTAACCCGTCGACAAGCCGGAGGTCGCGTAGTCATAGCCGAAACGCTTGCGGAACCTTTCCCGCACGGCCGCGAACACCTCGTTGCGTTCGTCGTACTGGTCCACGCCTACCCAGCCCTCCAGCCGCTGCGCCCTTTCTTCGCTGTAGGTCGCGCTGACGAACGCGGTCGTCTGGATGCGCGGCGGATCCCACCCAATTTCCTCAAGGGCCGGGCGAACCCATTGGTTGACCCCGCCGAGGCCGAGGTACACCAGGGCGTCGGGCTTGGAGTCGCGGCAGACGTTGAGGGCCTCGGTCAGTTCTTCGACGCTGGTCGCCGGGTAGACCGGAGGCTCGGCCGTGATGACCAGGTTGTGGCTCTGCAGCTCGTAGCGGAAGAACTCCGCGTACTCTTCGCCGATCTGGGTGCGCTCCCGCAGCACGGCGATCCTGCGGTGTCCGTTCGTCTCCAGCCAGGCTGCCATCACGCCTGGCTCATCCGCCAACCCCCCGTTGGCGAACGCGTAGGCGTAGTCACCCACGAAGCGGGTGGAACCACAGATCGTCGCGGTCGGCACCTTCAGGCGCTCGATCTCCGGAAGCAGCGCCAGGCAGTTGTCGGACGTGAACGGGCCGACGACGCCGAGTACCTCGGCATCCTCCACGAGCTCGCGATAAGCCTTGATCAGTCCATGGGCAGAAGCCCACGGCTGCGCGTAGACCTCGCGCACGACGACCTCGACGTCGCGCTCAAGCAGGCCGCGAGCCTTGGCCTCCTCGCATGCCAGTCGTACCGCGTCAGGCCAGCAGTCACTCAGTCCCGGGTGGTCGGGGAGGTCGATCAGAATTCCGAGTCGGTAGGGCTCGATGGGTCGTCCGTGGTAAACGGTGGCCACGCCTCAACCCGTCCCGCCGTGTGCCAGGTTGGCGGACGAAAGCATAGCGGTCTCCTCGTATGTGTTCGTTGCGGTCTCGACTGTAAGGCCGATCACACGGGAAAGTCAATGCATCGGGGTTATTATTATCTATATTCTTGCCGCTCGGGAAACCGGCCCTGTGCAAGAGACTCCGACCGGGCGGCCGCTGATCCGAAGACGCTCCCTTACAACCTCTTTGGGAGTTGCGGGTTCGGCCTTGACGGCTCAAGCCCGTCACTTCATGAGCGGATCTCGGGGGAGCCCGAGGATGCGTTCGGCGATGGTGTTGCGCATGATCTCCGAGGTGCCGCCGGCGATGGTCAGGCAGCGTGCGAACAGGTAGTCGTGCGTCATCGCGGAGAAGTCGCCCATGACGGCGGCCGGCCCGGCGAGTTCCATAGCGAGCTCGGTCAGGTGCTGCGAGCTCTCGGCCTTCAGCAGTTTGGTGACGTTGGCTTCGGGACCGCTTCCGGCGCCCGCCAGCGCCCGCGCGGCGATGCGGATGTTGAGCGGCCCCAGCGTGTAAACCTCGGCGAAAACCTCACCCGCTTGGCGCAACCGCGAGTCACGCGCCGGGCCTGACGCTTTATCCAGCAATGCAACAACGTCATTCGGGCCGACCTTGATAGAGCCGCTTCCACCCCCAATGGACACCCGCTCGTTGCCCAGCGTCGCGCGTGCCACCCGCCAGCCCTGGCCGACGTCGCCGACGACGTTGGCATCCGGCACAAAGACATCGTCGAAGAACACCTCGTTGAACAGCGCTTCCCCGGTCAACTCGCGCAGGGGCCGAACTTCGATGCCCTCGGCGCGCATGTCGATTGCCATCATCGTGACTCCGGCGTGCTTGGGCGCGTCGGGGTCGGTGCGCACCGTCGCCAGGCCCCACTGGCACTTCTGGGCACTGCTGGTCCACACTTTCTGCCCGCTGACCCGCCAGCCGCCGTCCGCCCTGACGGCCGAGGTGCGCACCGCGGCCGCGTCGGACCCGGCGTTGGGTTCGCTGAACAGCTGGCACCACGATTCGCGACCGCGCAGCACCGGGTCCACCCACCGTGCCCGCTGCGCGTCGTCGCCGGCCTGGACGACGGTCAGCATGACCCAACCGGTGATTCCCATGTCGGGGATGTCGACGTCCTGGAATTCCTCGTCGATGACGAGTTGTTCGGTCGGGCCCGCCGCCCGGCCCCATGGCTTGGGCCAGTGCGGGACGAAATAGCCGGAGTCGACTAGAAAGTCGCGCTGTTGCGCGGTGGGTAGGGCACGCACCGACGCGGCCGCCGACTGGGCCTCCGCGCGGAATGCGTCGGCCTCGGCCGGCAGGGTGAACGACGGACCGGCCGCTTCGCCGCATCGTTGAGCCGCGACAATGTCGGCGAGCGCGTCGTCGCCGTTGTTCAGCAGCGCCGCGATCGTCCGTGCGCGCCGTAGATATAGATGGGCGTCGTGCTCCCAGGTAAAACCGATGCCGCCGTGCAACTGAATATTCATTTCGGCGCTGGTCACGACCGTGCGCGCCGCGTGACAGGCGGCGACCGCCGCTGCGAACCAGGCACTCTCAATGTTCTCGGCCCGCGCGGCATCCCACACAGCGGCGGTGGTCATCTCGGTATCGACGAGCATGTTGGCGAGGTGGTGCTTGACCGCCTGGAACGTGCCGATGGTGCGCCCGAATTGTTCGCGTACCTTGGCGTATTCGCACGCCATTTCCAATGTCGCGCGCGCCGAGCCCAGTGCCTCGGCGGCAACCAGAATGCGGTATATCGTCCGGAGCCGACGCGCGCCGTTACGGATCACGCGCTCGTCCTCGGTCCGCACACCGGTTAACGCCAGGTCCCCGATGTGACGCGTGGTGTCCAGAGAAGCCGGCGCGCCGGTGACCGCGAGGCCGTCGGTCAAGGCGTCCACGACGAGAACGTCGTCACCGGCGATAATCGCGAAGACGTCGGCGTCAGGCGCTCCCAATACCGCCGGGCAACGTCCCGTCGCGGTGCCGTCCGTGTCGACGCGCATTCCATCACAAGTCGCAACCGCCCCCACGGCAGCTCCGGTCGCCAGCGCCGGTAGGTAATTCGACCGCAACGTCTCGGAGCCGAACATGTTGAGCGCGGCTGCCAGCGTCACCGTCGGCAGAAATGGTCCAGGGCACAGCTCGTGCCCCATCACTTCGAGCACGATTGCCAGTTCGCCCAGCCCGAATCCGGATCCGCCGTAACGCTCGTCGACCGCCAGACCATGCCATCCCAGACCTGCCGCCGCATCCCAGACCTCGGCTGGATGAGCGCTAGCCCCGTCGGCGGTGCCTCGCGCCGCCGCTAGGGCCTTGCATCGCCGCAGTTGACCGAGCGCGGCCTCCGCGAGCTCGACATGCTCGTCCGAGATCGCCAACGCTGATGTCGTCACTTGCCGAATCCTTTTTACAGCGACTCCAAGAATATGATTAATCTAGATAATACGCAGTAAGCGTTGTCGGCCGGCAGGCCGCCCAACCGGGTGTGGAGGTGCGTACGTGGGCAATGGCACAGCACCAGCACCGGTGCTGGTGGACAAGCGTGGCCACGTGCTTCTCCTGGTGCTGAATAGACCGCGGGCCCGTAATGCCGCCACAGTCGAAATGGCCCGGGTGGTTGGCGACGCGCTGCATGCCGCCGAGTCCGACCGGTCCGTGCGTGCGGTGGTGATCACCGGGGCGGGGGAGCGGTCCTTCTGCGCGGGGGCCGATCTGGCCGACGTGGCCCGAGGCGAGCCGCCGCTGCATCCGGATCACCCGGAATGGAGCTTTCTCGGCATGGTGCGTCAGCCGGTCAAGACCCCGGTTATCGCCGCGGTCAACGGTTTTGCCCTCGGCGGCGGATTCGAGGTCGTGCTCGCCTGCGATATCGCCGTCGCCTCAACCGACGCCACGTTCGGGATGCCCGAAGTCAGACGGGGCCTGTTGGCCGCCGCCGGCGGACCGCATCGCCTACCGGCCGCGGTGCCGGGCAAGGTCGCGATGTACACCATGCTCACCGGCCAGGCGATGTCCGCCGTCACGGCGGAGCGGTGGGGCCTGGTCAACGAGGTCGTGCCCGCACCGGAGGTGCTGCCGCGCGCCATGGCGATAGCCGAACTCATCGCCGCAAACGCGCCCTTGGCGGTCCGGGCCACAAAGGCGGTCGGACGCACCATCAGCGACGGCCGTTTCGCCGGAGAGGAACTTGGCTGGCGTGTGACCGACGCTGAGCTTCCCGTTGTCCAAAGCAGTGCCGATGCGATCGAAGGCCCGCGCGCCTTCATGGAGAAGCGCGCTCCTTGGTGGCAGGGGCGCTGAGGCGCTTTTCGACAGTGTGCGCACGCCTGACATCAACAAGAGCTTTCAGCGCATTCGCAGAGTTATATTAAGGCGTGGCCGTCAGACGGTCTCGCGAGTTTGTCACCGGCGCTGCACCGGAAGTGATACTCGGCGTTCTATCCGACGTCGAGGCGTTCCCGTCCTGGTCCGACATCCACCAAGACGTGAAGGTGGTAGACAGATATCCCGACGGGCGGCCTCATCACGCAAAGACGGTCATCAAGGCGATGGGTATTCGTGGCCGCCAGCTTCTCGAACTTCACTGGGGCGCCGATTGGATGGTCTGGGACGCCATTGAGGGAACACGGGAAAGTGCTGGACATGTCGAGTACACCCTCACGCCTGAGTTAGAAGGCACCCGCGTGCGCGTCGACCTGACAGTCGAGCCAACGATTCCGCTACCCGGGTTCCTGCTGCGCCGCGGTTCGGACAGGGTCATGGCAGCGCTGAGCGACGGGTTCTGCAGGCGCATTTCAGGTATGTGAATCCCCGGCCACTGCATCGGGCTTGAGTTGTGATTGAGCGGCCGCAAGAGCTTCTACCCATATCGATTTGACGCTGCGGCCGGTCCGCTCGGCGGCCCGTACGCAGTCGCGGTGTTCGGGTTTTACGTTGACGATTTCGCCGTCGAGAAGGCCGAATTTGATCGCGATGTCTTGGTTTTCGATGGTGACCGTGTTGAATTGCCGCTCTAGCGCCCACCGGTGCTCAACTTTCCGCGCTCGCACTCCAAGGGTCGTGGTATGGCGCAGTATTGCCCTGGCGACGGCTTTTTCGTTCGACGTCGAGACCAATGCTGAGAGTGTGAGTCCTGGCCGGCCATGTTTCATCGTTGCCGGTACCGTCCACGCATCGTGTGCGCCGGCGTCCAAGCATGCCTGAACTACACCGGGCACCCACTCCGGCAGCATGTCGTCGAGGTTGGTTTCCAAGATCAACGAGACCGAATTGCCAGCAGCCTCATTGGAATTCGACTTGCCGATCAGCGCTCGCACGACGTTGGGCACCCCCGCCCAATCAGCGTTGCCCGCACCGACTCCGATGGTTGACAACGTCATCGGCGGTATGAAGCCGAACCGATCGCTGAGCGACACCACCAGGGCAGCACCGGTGGGCGTGACTGTTTCACCTTTGACGTCGACGCCATACACGTCGCGGCCCTCGAGGATCTCCACGGTGGCGGGTGCGGGGAGCGGCAGTACTCCGTGCGCGGCGCGAATCGTGCCATGTCCCAGTGGTAGCGGTGAGCAGATGACCTCGTCTACGCCCAGCTCCTCCAGCGCCAAGGCGACTCCACAGATGTCGACGATGGCGTCAAGCGCCCCGACTTCGTGGAAGGTCACCTCTTCAGGCGAGATCCGATGGACGCGGCCTTCCGCCTGTGCTAGTAGTGCAAACGTCTTGTGCGCGCGTTCTTTTGCTCGGATAGGCATCGCGCTTGAGTCGATGATGGTACGGATGTCTCTCCAACGGCGGTGCGCATGCTCGTGAGGCAGCGTCACTTTAAGCGCGGTCGCCCCGATTCCGTGGCGTTCGACCAGCAGCGCATCGAGACCGACGTTATCCACCGGCAGCTGCGACATTATCGACTCTAGCGATGCACCCGCATCGATCAGCGCAGACAACAACATGTCGCCGGCCACTCCGCCGACGCAGTCCAGATAGAGGGTGGATGTCATTTTGTCGCCAGGATTCGCGCTGCGCCGCATGCTGCGCCGAATCCGTTGTCGATGTTGGTCACCAGTACTCCTTGGGCACAACTCGCCAGCATGGCATTGAGCGCCGTCTGGCCACCTTGGGCCGCGCCGTACCCGGTTGACGTCGGAACCGCGATGACGGGGCAGGCCACCAGCCCGCCAACCACCGAAGCCAGCGCGGCGTCCATTCCCGCGACCACGATCAACGCTTGTTCATTGCGCAGGTCCTCGACCCGGTCGAGGAGTCGCCACAGTCCTGCCACACCGACGTCGACATGCAACCGGGAGCTGATCCCCAAGAATTGCAAGGTGCGCTGAGCCTCGAACGCCACCGACCTATCCGACGTGCCGGCCGCGACGATGCCCACGCGACCGTCCTGCTGGTCCAGGGTGCCGTTGAGAAAGGCGGTCTGCGACAGCGGGTCGTAGTCCAGTCTCGCTGCGGTTGCGCTGCTAACCGCGTCGTATTTCGCTTGACTCAGGCGGGTGAACAGCACTGGGCCGACAGCGGAGGCGTCGAGGCGTTCTACGATTGACACGATCTCGTCAATGCTCTTGTTCAGGCAAAACACCGATTCCGGCATGCCGATCCTGGCCGCGCGGTCGCGGTCATAGATCAGCATGTCGGGCAGGTCCGCAGCCTTCTTGACATATCTATCTAGGTCATCCATGCTGGGATAGAGATTACGGACTAAATCGGTACGTATCAAGAGGGGCGGCCAGTGAACACCATTTCTTTCGGTATCGAGGTCATCGACGAGAACTGCACCGGCTGCTACCGCTGCGAACGGGTCTGCCCGACCGAGGCGATGATCATGGTCGGCCCGAAGACCGAGGCGCTCGCTGTGGTGGACAACGACAAGTGCATCGCGTGCATGCGCTGTATCGACGCGTGCGACGACGACGCGTTGAGGGCGATCAACCGCGAGGAACCCATCGTCCAGGACTTCGATCCGGAGGGGGTCGATCCTGAGGCGGTCAAGGAACTCTGCCGGGCCGCCGACATGGCTCCAAGCCACCTGGTGTGCCCGTGCGCAAACACCACCGCGCAGGAAATCGCTGTGACCATCCTTAATGGCGCAACCAGCTATGAGGAGTTGTCGCTTCGGATCGGAGTGCAATCCGGGTGTCTGATGTACTGCAGCGTTCCGTTACGGCGGCTCATGATGGCCAGCACCGGTAATGCCCAGGACAGCTCCAAAGTGCGCCGGTACCCGGACGACCAGTCGTTGATGGATATCGACCCCGAACTGGACGCCCGCTATCCCCTGTTCCAGATACGTACCGAGCAGGAATGGCGCAGCCGAGAAAAAGCCGAAGCCGATGTGGATTTCTGACAGCGAGGAGAGACTCCGATGACGATTACGGCCGCTACTACAACGTTCAACCCGCCGGTTGAACCGCCGGCGATCATGCCGTCAGTTTACGGTCCACCAGTACGCCCGCTGCGCGCCAAAGATATCCCGGGGATGGTATCGCTCCCGGTCACCCAACTATTCCCCGACATTCCGCCGGCGATACACCGCCATGACCAGGACGGCGCATCGATACGTAATGCGGCCATGCGCGCGCTGGCCGGGGTCGACATGACCATGATCAAGCCCAACCAGCGGGTCAATGTCATTTGCTCCGAGCATGGATTCGGCATCGATGGCGGGTTCGGCTATGCCGAGATGTTGGGCGCGATCCGTGACGAAATCGTATCTCGCACCGGCTGTCAGAACGTCAAGCTCGTGGTGATCGCCTGGCACGGCCGCAAGGAACCACAGGAGTTTATCGAGTATTACGGCTTGGACAAGCGCTATCACGGCAAGGTCGTCGGCGCGAACCCGCTCGACGCAGGCATTGAGATCGAGACGGTGTTGGGTCCACTGCACGGAATCCGGACGATCTACAACGCCGACTGGATCATCCACACCCACTACAACGATCCGCGGGAGGTCTATGCGCACCGGGCCATCGACCGGATCACCAAGCCGTTCGGAATGTCGTACGCCCGCATCGAGACTCGGTCGATCTTTCACATGCAGATGGGGCCGCGCACCGGCAACCTGATCGGTCGCGCCATCGCCGATTCGGACTTCGTTCGCAGCAAGCTCGCTTTCTCGGTGGTGATGAGAACTTCTCCAGACGGGATCACCGGGGTCGACGCGGATAACGACCTGGATGCAGTGGGCGCACGCACCACCGCGGACATGCTCCGGTCCTACGGCAAGATGCTGGCGCTGCTGCGATCCGTCGAGGATTGCATCCCTATAATCGACGGCGCCAGATGGCCGTACTACATCCACGCCGGCGGGATGATTTTCGGCCAGCTGTTTTTCAACGGACGCGACTGGTGGGACCTCGACCTGCCCGACGAAACCGCCGACATCGAGCATCTGGTCGGCGGCAACGTCTCGCTGGGTATCAAGGCGCTGGTGCTGAATCACACACTGATCGGGCTTACAGTGCTGGCACTGCCGATGGTGTACCCGACGGTCATTGCCGATCGCGCGATGGCCGACGTCATGGCACGGGACTTCGCCAACGCGGACTTTCTGGAGTACGCCGAGGTGGCCGAAGACTTGTTCGAGGCCGTCGACATGGCGCGCGAAAGGGCCGGCGGATCAAACAATCTGATCTGTTTCGACGGTAGCTACGGCGCAATCAACCTATCGCCTTCGATGGGCGAGCAACTGCTGGCGAATGCACCCGAGTGCAGCCGGCTCGTCGACGAGGAGCTATTGCCGAAGTACCTCAAGCAGCGGGGACTGGATCCGGTTTCGCTGGGAGTCGGCAGTGCCTGATGTCCCGCCCGTCTTCGAAGACGGTCTGACTCTCGACCTGCTCGACAAGCGCGAGCTGCGCGTGGAAGGCGTTCACCTTCACGAGGCGAATCTCGGGGCGCTGGCAGCCACGGTGGCGAGCGCGCTGGACCTGTCGTCCGAGGAGGTTCTCGTCACCGACGTGCTCGGTGATGTCGTCACCTTCGACATCCTGCGGCCAAAGTTGTACGGCCACCAGCTCATCGGCCGCTGGGAGGCGATCCGCGACGGGCTGGCGAACGTGCCGGGCGTGACGTTGGACGACGACGCCCGCATCAGCTCGAACGGTGTGCTGGGCTGGATTCCCGCCGATCCCGAAGCGCTCGAGGCCGCCATGGCCGAGGCGCGGGCCGTGGGCGCGGACATCGCGGCACGAATCAGCCGCCGGGTCTGCGTGCTGTCGACCGGCGCCGAGGTCGACCGCGGCGAAATCGAGGACACCAACCGCCAAACGCTCAGCGATGCATTCGGCGATGGTTACGACGTATCGTTCGGCGGCACGGTGCGCGACGACCGCGACCTGATCGCGGGGCGCATTCGCAACGCGGTGGAGTCGGGTTACGGCGTGGTGGTTACCACCGGCGGCGTGGGCGCCGAAAGCAAGGACCACACCATCGAGGCTCTGCTCAAGGTCGATCCCGACGCGGCGACTCCCTACCTGACCTATTTCCCTTCGGGTCATCCGCGTCATGTCAAGGCCGGAATCCGCATCGGTGTCGGCGAATTGAACGGCAGCGTGATCGTGTCCCTGCCCGGTCCGAATGAAGAAGTCCACTTGGCCGCGCCGGTACTCCTGGAGCACTTGCAGGCGGGCAGACGACGGGCCGAGCTGGCCGAACCGATAGCCGCGCGGCTGCGGGCGCACTTACGCACACGAATGAATCACCTTGATAGCCAGTCGATTACGAGCCAGGAGGCGCCATGACCCAGCCCTATCCGTTTCTGAGCCAAGAGTGGTTCGGTGCCGTTAAAGATCTATTGGCCGAGGGCGCGCCGGAACTGCCCGACGCCCTAAGCGGTTTGGTCGTTAACGTCGACGTCAAGGATATCGGTTTGCAGGCAACGTATCGCGGATGCTGGTTCGAGCCCGGCTACTCCGACGATGCCGAAGCGACGCTGACGACAACGAAAGAGTTGGCGCACGACGTGTTGATCGAAAAGAATCTCGCCCTGGGCGTCCGCGCAATCGCTACGGGCAAAGCGAAACTGAAGGGCAACAAGACCAAGCTGATGAAGCTGCGGGCGGTCCGTCCGACGGCTTCGCAGGAAGCGTTTGAGCAAAAGGTGCGGGAGGTTACTCAATCTTGACCGTGACGTCCGCTCCGCCCCGGCGCATCACGGCGGAACTGGTTTCAGAGCTGCGCGGCCGCTTTCACGCGGTGGTGAGCCCAACGGAGCCGGGCCTGGTCGCGGGGACCGGCCTGGTGGTGGCTTCGTCGACCGATCCGGCCGGGCAATGGGAGGTCGTCGCCGTCGAAGGGGAACAGGCCGATATCGGGCAACCGCTGGTTTACGTCGAGGGAAGCGCCTGGGAAATCTCGGTGGCCGAAGACCATGTACTCGGTGTGCTGGGATTTGCCGGCGGGATTGCGCGGCGTGGAGCCGCGATCAAGGCCGCAGCACCCGATGGACTGAGGGTCGTGTGCGGCGGCTGGAAGAAGCTGCCCGTTGCGCTGAAGCCGGCGCTTCGGGCAGGGCTCGATGTCGCGGGCCTGTCCCACCGCCTGCTCGACGGGGACTTCGTTTACGTCGGAAAGAATCAAGTCACGATGCTGGACGGTGTGGCGGCCGCGGTGCGGACGGCGCTCGATCTCCGTAACGGACCGGTATCGGTGCAGGTCATCGATGTCGCTGAGGCTTTGGCAGCGGTCGACGCCGGTGCCGGGGTCGTGATGGTCGACACCGGACAACTCGCCGATCTGGAGGCTGTCACGACGGCGTTGCGTGCCCGCGGCTTTGACGGGCTGATCGCCTACGCCGGCGGGGTGAACGCCGCACAGCTGGGCCGCATCGCCGACCTGGGCACGGACATCGTTGACATCGGTCGCGCCGTTCTCGACGCGCCCCTGTGGGACCTGCACCTGGAGGTTGCTGGATGAGTGAGCAGTTCGACATGTTGGCCGCGGCGCTGGAGCGCTCACCGCGGCGCGTGATTGCCTGCAGCGGCGGGGTGGACAGTCTACTGCTGGCCGACGTCGCACACGAATTACAGCCGCGCACAACGATTATCGCCCATTCGGTGTCACCGGCCGTTCCACCCGCGGCGACCCGTCGTGTGCGGCAAGTGGCTGCCGACCTCGGATGGCGCCTCGAGCTGGTGAACTCACATGAGTTCGAGGACCCGCAGTACCTGGCGAACCCGCGCGATCGCTGCTACTTCTGTAAATCGAACCTGTACACGGAGTTGGACCGCGTATGTGCGGCCGCGCGTGCTCACGGAGCCGGCTGGACGGTGATGAGCGGCGCCAACGCCGACGATCTGGGCGAATACCGCCCGGGCCTGGTGGCAGCCAGCGAGCACGACGTGCGGCATCCGTTCGTAGAAGCACGGATGGCCAAAGCCGATATTCGTACCCTGGCACGTAGCCGTGACAGATCGTGGCATGACCTGACGGCGGCGCCTTGCCTGGCCAGTCGGCTCTACACGGGAACCGCGGTCACCGCCGAACTGCTGCGCGCGGTTGATCGGGGCGAGAACATGTTGCGTGAACGCGCCGGCGTCGAGGTGGTCCGCTGCCGGATCAACGGCGACGAGGTCTTGGTGGAGACCCACGCGGAGACGCGTTCACGGCTCACGCCGACGCTATTGGACGAGGTGCTCGAGGTAATGCGCAGCGAGGCGCCGACCCTCCGCTCGATCAGCCTCGACGACGTTCCGTATGCGCCGGGACGCGCGTTCGTCCTGTCGGCGACGCGGGGGGGTCGTCAGGTAAGTTGACCGCGTCCGTATCGCGCGCGCTAAGGGAGCCGAAGGTGTCGCAGCGTCGACAAGGGACCGGTCGACCCCGAGACCCCGATGTCGAACGCCGGGCGTTCGAAGCTGCCAGGTCGATCTACGGCGAATCAGGCAAGTCGCAGGTGACGTTCGCGAACATCGCGGCGCGTGCCGGAATCGGGAAGCCGGCGCTCTATAGGCGTTGGGAGACACCGCAAGAGTTGCTGATGGACGCGCTGCGGGCGATTCCGCTGCCGGAGAGTACCGAGGATCTCGGTGATGCTCAGGCCGAGCTCGCGGCTTACACGCGCGGACTGATGCGGCTGTATGTGTCACCGGACGGGGCGGCGATGATGCGTGTCATCACCGAATTCCATGATGAGACAGAGCCGTTCAGAAAGTGGATCACCGAGATATCGGATGACATGATCGCCCATGCCGCAAAAGTGATCCAGCGCGCAATCGACCGAGGTGAGCCCGCGCCGAATCTGCCGGCGCGAACGATCATGGAAATCCTCACCGGCACCATGCTAAGCCACATCGTGACCCGCCTGCACGCCGGCGAGCTGCCCCCCGAAGAGGAGATGTCTGAATATTGTTGGGAGCTAGCTGGTTTAGTACTCAACCGGCCCGAGTCGCCTATGCCGAGCCTGGTGCCAATGATAGAGCTCGAAAGCAGGCCGGCGCCGAGCGGTAGACGTGAGCAGTTGATCCGCATTGCCCAGCAAGTGGTAGCACAGCGGGGTTTAGCCGACGTCACCCTGGCCCACGTCGCCGAATCCGCGGGCATGACGGCGCCGGCGCTCTATACGCACTTCTCCAGCCGGACCGACCTGCTCGAGCAGGTCCTGGAGGCCACCGCGCGTGACTACACCGAGGATATGAGAGTCACCGATGATGCCGACGCCTCGGTGGAGGAAAGGCTGCGAACCCGATTGTCTCGCTGGGCAACTACGCCCACCGGTCGATTGCGCATCATCCACGACGGCGTGTTGCACATGCCCGACTCGCCCAAGATCAAGCTTGCCACCCAACGCGCTCGCCGCGCGTGGACGGACTTCGTCGTTGACGTGCTCACCCGGGGCATCGCGCGCGGGGAGGTTCGTCCCGACCTCGACGTTAATGCTGCCACGGATTTGTTGACCACCAGTCTGTTTGGAGTCGAGGTGGGAACCGATACCGGTCTGACCGGCGAGTCGTTGCGCGACCTCTCCGACCAGCTGGTCGATATGTTCCTGGCCTACGTGCGATCGTCCAATCCAACTCCCGCCGCCATTGACGGACGGGCAGCGTCCGAATTACGCTGACCTTAATCCGAATTAAGGTAGGTGACGAGCTGTATGGCGAAACGTGTCGTAATGGTCGCCGAGATCCTGGAAGACCAGTGCACGGGATGCAATAGGTGTGTCCTGGCCTGCCCCACCGTGGCGATCACGATGAGACCGAGACGCCCTGATGAGCCGGGTCCCGGCCGCAATATCGCGGTCGTTGAGGAAAACATCTGCTACAACGCGCAGAACTGCATGGAGGTGTGCCCGGACGATGCGATCGTGATGCGCCCGCTGGACGAGCCGTTCGAGATCGGCGTGTCCGATACGGGTGTCTCATCCGAATCGATCGGGAACCTGTGTATGCAGGTCGGCCTGCTGCCGGACATGCTGGTATGCGTGTGTACCGATACGCTGGCCAGCGAACTGGTCGAGGCGATCCTCGATGGCGCGCACACACCGGAGGACGTTGCGCGGCGAACCGGCGCGAGAACCGGCTGTACCGAAATCTGTCTGGACCCGATTTTGCGGCTGCTGGCCGCGGCGGGACACAGTGACCCTCGGTGCAACCCGCGTAACGGCTGGCAGTGGTACGGAATACCGGGAAGGCTGATGAACTTCGTGGGTCCCGATGGCCAGGTGGACCCCGAATTGGTGGCGGCCTATCCAAATCTGCCGCTGCAAAAGGATGTCAACGCAATGCTGTTCAAGATGGATGAGGCCTGATCATGACGATCACACCGATGGCCGCCCCGGCGCTTCTGCCGACCTGGAATGGCCGGCGTCCCGCCGACGTTGTCGCGGCTCGCGCCGCTGACCTCGACGGCATCGTGACATTGCCTATCCGCGAACTGACGCCGTGGCTGCCCGAACCGATCTGGGCGCCCGATGACCGTTTGGGATCCACCGACGAGGAGGAGGTTCGGCAGCGCACCCGCGGCCGGCTTGAAAGCGTGGACTGGACAAAGATCAAGAAGGGTGACCGGGTCAATCTGGTGGCCAACCCGCACGGCTTCGCCCTATCGGGCATGGCCTACGTGGCCATGCTCGAAGAGATACAGCGACATGTCCAAACGGTGACCGGGGCAAGGGTGCGACTGCGCATCGCCGAGTCGATGGGCCACATCGAGAATCCCGACTGGATGAGGATTTTCGATCTCGAACGGCGTTTCGGTGATGCGAAGGAATGCCCCCAGATCGGCCAAGGCGTCGAGATAGACACCCGGGTCGGGCCGATGTACCTCACTCGGGCGCTTTTCCAGGGCGATCACTTCATCCACACCCACGTCACCGAGATGCGCGAGGGATACCTGCACCGCATGCAGGATCGGTTGTTCAAGCCTTTCGGCATGGCTTACACCAGGCTCGAGACACGCTCGGCATACCACTTCGGTTACGGGCCGCGGACCGGTCAACTGGTCGCCCGTGCGGTGTTCGACAGCGCCTACATCCAACAGCGCTACGTGTCCACCATTGTCCTCAACACCAGCCCCGAAGGTGTCGTCGACGTCGACGCCGACAACGACCTTGAACAGCTCGACCGTCGTGTGGCCACCGATATCTTCCGCAATTACGCCGTACTGATCCGGCTGATGAGCGAAATCAAGGACGTGACCGTCGTCTTCGACGGTCACGGCAGCACGATCTACAGCTATGCCGGCGGAATCCCGTTCGACGTCCTGTATTACTCCAATGCCGACTGGCTCGATCTCGACAATCCCGCGTTGTACGCGGCGCTGCTGCCCGAGTCGATGCGCGGGCTGGTCGGCCAGTACATGATGGGCGAGAACATAAACATCAAGGCCTACGTCATAAATTACATGGCTGGCGGGGTGCCATACATGTATCTGCTGAGGGGCGTTCCCACGTTGGTCACCAGCCCGCAGGTCATGGACTGGTTGCAGCAGGACCCGTCAGCTTGTTGGATCGGTGACGCCGCCGAGGTGACCGACGGTCTTGCCGATGCGATCCGGCAGGCCAAGACAATTGGCAATTCCGACAACATTCTTGTTTACGACGGGCTCCCCGGGGCCATGCACGTCTCGGAATCACTCGCACAAGCCCTTCGCGAAGCGGCACCACGCGTAATCGAGGACGTGGAGAAGGTGCGGTTGCCCAAATGGTTGGCGCAGCGTGGCTTGCCCAGCGTGTCGCTGACCGAGTGAGCCATGCCTGAAGTCGAATTGCTTGACAAGACCGAGGTTTGGGTTCACGGCGTCATGTTGCACCGAGCGGATCTGCGCGCGCTGGCCGCGTCGGCCGCACGGGCGTTGGGTCTCGACCCGGACTCGGTGTTCGTCACCGACGCCCGTGACGACCACGTCGTATTCGACGTGCTGAAGCCTCGAATGGAACTTGCCGGCATTGTCGGCCGACAGCCGGACTTGTTGGCAGGCCTCGCGCAGGTTCCCGGTGTCATCGTCGCCGACGACGCCTCGGTGCACTCCCGTGGTGTCATCGGAATGATCGGCACCCCCGCCGAAAAGGTTGACGAGACTCTCTCGCGCGCGACAGAAATCGACGAGCGTTTGCGCTCGTATGTGTCAGCGCGGGTTGCGGTGGTCTCGACCGGTCCAGAGGTGGTGGGCGGCAACATCGAGGACACCAACGTTGCGGCGGCCACCGCCGTCATGGGATGCGCCGGATTCGAGGTCACCGTCGCCGGCGCGGTTGTCGATGACGAAAGCGCCATTGCCGGAAGGGTTCTACGACTGGTCTCCGAAGGTTTCGGCGTTGTCATCACCACCGGAGGCGTGGGGGCGGAGGACAAGGACTGCACCATCGAGGCGTTGCAGCGCTGCGACCCTGACTTGGCGACAGCGGTTTTGGCCACCTACACAGTCGGGCACGGGCGCCACGTCAAACCGCATGTCCGCATCGGTGTGGGCCAAGTGCAGTGGACGCGCGTGATCGCCCTACCCGGGCCGACACATGAGGTGCAAACGGCGCTACCAATTGTGGTGGAGGGGCTGCGGCAGGGCTGGGATAACAGCCGACTCGCCCGCACGATGGCCGAGGCCCTTCGAGAGGGCCTGCGAGCCACCCATCGCGATCGCGGCCGCGAGGTGCATCGCGCCGGCGACTGATTCTCGCCTATGTGCTGTGGAGTGCCGCAACACCGTCCTAGGCGCTATGCCTCCCCGATAGCCCGCGACAGCAACGGGGGCCCGGTCGGCAATCGTATACGCTCAGTGAACCAAAATAATTGATGTAGAAACCTAGCTAAGTGAACTTGGTTAGACTAGCCTGCCATCTAGGTGGACTGGCGCCCAAGACCTTGAGCATCCTTGGCGGCCAGGCGTTGGAGGTGGGAAATGGAGTTTCACATAGGCGAGTTGGTTCGCGAAGGTTCGCGCGTGGGTACCGTCATCGACATCGGCACCGTCCTCGTTCAGATCAAGACAAATGAAGGCGTTGCGCGGGCCGTCTGTCCATGGGAACTAGTCCCGGTACGCGCCACGCACGGTGGATCCTAGCCCGTATACAGCGACGAACCGAAACACGAAGCACGCGGGTGATCGCCATTGCAAAACGCAAAGGAAACCAATCTGGCCTGGGCCCTAGTTGAAACCGTCAGGCCTCACCTGAGCGACCAAGAACGCTGCCACATTTTCGTCTCCATTGGTGCCGGCGACACGTTCGTCGCGATTAGCCAACTGCTCAAAGTGATTTCAGCGAAAGAAATTCCCCTGCGGGTTGATCTCGTGTGGCGGTGCATAACCTGGCTCGACACCTATGGGCTCCACGTAGAAGCGCAGCGCCTGCGTCAACCAATCGCGCCCAAACGCGTTGAACCGGCTCTCGTCGGCCGGCTCATAAACCACGCAGTGGCTGCCAGCTAAACCCGCGACGATCGAATGGCATCCACCAAATCGCGACGGCCCCCCCCTGTCCATCACTGCGCTCGCCCTAGGCGCTCTTCTCTTGGTGGGGCAATTCCTTGACCGCCTGCGGATCGTTCTCGGTCATTCCGACTTTCGACGCTCCGCCCGGCGAACCGAGCTGTTCGAAGAAGTCCGCGTTGATCTGGGTGTAATCGCTCCACTGCTCAGGCACGTCGTCTTCGTAGTAGATCGCCTCGACCGGACACACCGGCTCACACGCGCCGCAGTCCACGCACTCATCCGGATGGATGTAGAGCATGCGCGTTCCCTCGTAAATGCAGTCGACCGGGCATTCCTCAATGCATGCCTTGTCTTTCAGGTCGACGCAAGGTTCCGAAATCGTGTACGTCACGAATGCTCCTCGATTTGATGTGCGGTTCGGCTCGATCTGCAGGAGGCCAAGTTCTTGCAAGAGTAGATTACGGACTACATCAGTACGTATCAAGACGGGACTGCGGAACTCTCTTGTACGCAACGTGCGAGCGTTGGCGTAGCCCACGATGCTGAAGTCAGTTTGTTGGACGGATCCAGATGAGTCTCGGGCTCAACGCCTCGCATTTACCGACGCCGGCTCCTTAGTCAGGTTCCTACTCTTAGTTCAGATGACCCCGAGACGAACGGCCTGCGTTCGTCAGTGGTGCTGGTGGGTCACTCGAGGGTCCCTTAGTCTGTCGACGGCGGGCTCAGGGAGCAGATTCAGTGGCCGCTGGTAATGCGCCCGGTGCTCCGGTGAACCACGAGTCCCATGGCCCCCCCGAGATTGGAGTCCAGATGATCCACATCAGCTCCGATGCAAGTGCAATGACAGCCGAGTACGAGCCTCTACGAAAAAATGCGGCCGCGAGCGGCAGCGCCGACACTGACGACACCGGATCGAGGTAACCACCGTGGCCGACACAAACGCCTACGCCGCCGCCCACGCGGGCGCTGAGCTCACCCCCTTCCGCATCGAGCGGCGAGACCCCGGTCCGCACGACGTCGCCATCGATATCGAGTACTGCGGGATCTGCCACACCGATATCCACATGGCGCATGGGGACTTTCCGGGCCACGTCTTCCCGCTGGTTCCCGGACACGAGATCATCGGCAGGGTTCGCGCGGTCGGATCGGCAGCCCGCAAACATCGCGTCGGCGACGTCGTCGGTGTCGGGTGCATCATCGACTCGTGTCGCACGTGCGAGGAGTGCCGCGCAGGGGAAGAACAGTTCTGCGATGGCCGCATCGGCACGTACGGACGATACGAAAAGGACGGCGTCACACCGGCTTACGGCGGATACTCGACATCGATCACGGTGTCGGAGGATTTCGTGCTGGCCATCGACCCCGCGCTCAATCCAGCGGCTGCGGCGCCGCTGTTGTGCGCGGGCATCACCACCTACTCGGCACTACGGAATTGGGACGCCGGCAACGGGAGCACCGTCGGTGTGATCGGGCTGGGCGGGTTGGGGCATATCGCCGTGAAGTTGGCGACGGCCATGGGGGCCGACGTCTCCGTGTTCAGCACTTCCGAGCGCAAGCGCGACGACGCGATACGCCTCGGCGCCAACGACTTCGTCGTCACTCGCGACCCGGATGCGCTGCCCCGGCACGCCGGGCGATTCGACCTGATTCTCAACACCACGTCAGCCGGCATCGATCTCGACGCCTACGTGAGGTTGCTCGCCCGAGACGGCACGTTGGTGATGCTCGGGGTGCCCGATCGCCCCCTCACGGTCAACGCGATGCAACTCCTGCAGCGGCGCAGGGCCATCGCAGCCTCACCGATCGGCGGCATTCGCGAGACCCAGGAGATGCTCGACTTCTGTGCCACAACGGGAATCGGCGCGGACGTCGAGGTGATTCCGATCGACAAAGTCAACGACGCCTTCGAGCGCGTACTGAACAGCGACGTGCGCTACCGGTTCGTCATCGACATCGGCTCGATGCGATAACGTCGCTCACCTTTTCGCCGCCCCGCGGTCCGCCTTCCCCATACGAGGAGACTCTTTCTGACAGCACACCCGCCATCCACGGCCACGACCGCTCGGCAGCTTCCCCGGTTTGGCTTCCTTCGGGTTCCAGACTGTCGTCGACACCTACACCCCGTGCTGCCCGACGTGCAGGTGGGCGACACGCATCTCGGAATGACGTTGCAGGGTCGGTACTTTACGGTGGTCTGCGCGACGCGCAGGGTGTGATCTATATGGTGGAGCGCAAGTTCGCCGCAGCGATGGCCAACGGGCCGGTCAACGCCTTTGCGGGGACCGAGTTCTTTCCTGAGCGCATGGCCGACAACAGACTGCTCGTCCACCGCGCCGATCGTTAGTCGATGTCGTTCACCCAGCGCGGAGCAGTCCGTTGACCGCCTGCACGTACTCGACGGTGAGGTTGTGCCAGCGGGGCAACCCGTTGTCACCGAGTTCGAGTTGTTCGGGGAACAGGATCGTCGCAAAGTTGTATCCGGTGATCAGTGGAATCTCCCGGATGCCCGCCGCTCGCAACCACGGCGCGACTCGCTGAGCACAGTCCGCGGGACGGCCGATGAACATGGTGTGGTCGAGGTCGTCCGGCCCGACCTTCGCCACGATCTCGAGCAGTTCGTCCCTGCTGAACATCGTGCTCCGGTGCGTCATGCTCAGCGCCCAATCGTCGCCAAGGGGATGCGTACTGCCCCACAGCTTCCAATGTTTGCCTAGCGGAGTCAGATTCAACGCGCTGGCCCTTATGTAGGGGCTTTGGTACGCGCGCTCGATTTGGTCGTCGTCTTCGCACAGCACGAGCAGTTCGGCACCTGTCGCACCGACCGTCAGCTCAGCGGGATCACGCCCGATTTTGGCCACTTCCCGCCAGAAGACCGCCAAATCCTCCTCGAACCCTTCAACCCGGCCCGCGTACGCGCCCGGCAAGTACGTTCCGAATCCGTCGGCGGCACGCGCAGCGATGCGCATCGCTCGTGCGCCGCCGCCCACCATCATCACCGCCGGTGGATTCTTCGGTTGCGCTGGCTCGAGCGCGACCAGGGCATCGTCGAGCACCCAGAACTTGTTGTCGGGCATGCTCACTGGCTCGGCGGACCGCACAAGCGCACGGATGATGCACAGTGCTTCTTCCAGATGCGAGTTCTTGGGCTCAGTGCGCTCGATGCCGTACGGCACGAATTGCTTGTCCTCACCGTTGCCGACGCTGATCGAGACGCGTCCTGCGGAAATCTGATCCAGGGTCAACAGTGACTGGGCCAGGTGGGCGGGCGTGCGACGAAAGCAGTCGACGATGGGCGTGAACCGAATGCGCTCGGTGTGACTCGCCAGGGCCCCGGTGAGCACCATGGTGTCGTAGAACGCTTCGTGCTCGGGGACGGCACTGGCGGCCGGTACCAGATCCGGTGCCCACAGTGACCGGAACATCCAAGACTGGAGCTGATCGGACAGCCCAAGCCCGACGTAGCCCAATTCTTCGAGGAACTGCACCGCACGGATCGCGGTAGCAATACCGCCCGGCTTCCATACTTCGTGGCCGAACACTCCGAGCATCGGGATGCGATGCGGCGCATCCGGAACTGACTCCATCGTCGTGCTTGACGCCATTGTCATACCTACCCAATCAGTGTTGTTGATCCTCAGGCCACTTTAACGTCAACTGCGCGGCGCAGACAAGGGATTTAGCTAGATCATCTAGATCGTTTAGTTTCCCGCATCGACATCGACGTCGGCCTGTACCTCGCCGCGTTCCTTTGCGTCTCTGAGAACATCGCGAACGAAGTCATCCCGTGCCTTGCCCGCCTGCTGTGCCGCGTTCTTGATCTGCGGCGAGTCCGGGATGTGCAGCACCGCGTCATGAATGACCCGCAACCGAGCACGTGACACGGTGGCCCACCCGCCGCGTGCAAACTCGCAATCGTTGTTCGGCCGGGGCATCGGGATCGTCCGTGCGGCGCAGGTCCAGGACGTAGTCGCGCGCGGTCGAGAATGTGTCAAGACCCTCGCGTCGCGGACTTTTGGCCGGATTGCCGGAGGTCCGCGCCGAGGGTAGTCGCTGCCCACTCCAGGTAACGCGCCGTGGCGAGGTGGATCCCGTCCTCGCTGAGCCCGTAGCGCGTGGCGTCGTAGCGATGGGCGCTGGCGCTCTTGTGCCGGTCGCCTTCGGCGGACGCAACACGCAACGCCGAGTCCGCCTCGGCGGTCAAGGACATGCCGGCGTACTCATACACGTCGGGAATGAGCGTCATCGGCCGTTTCACGATGCCGTTGAACGTCACGTCGAAAAACGTGCCCGGCGGAAGCGACTCCCGCGCTCGCAGCGAGTTGTCCAGGGCGCGTACCGATTTCCGCAGAACCTCGTCCCCGAGGGCGAACAAGTCGACATCGTCGGTGTACTTCTGGTGGTAGGCCTCCATCATCAAGCAGTTCGAGGCCACCGACTTGGCCGGATCTCGATGGGTCAGTACCACCCGCGCATCGGTGAAGACATCGATGAGTTCTTCGAGGAACTCGAGATGCACGGGTGCCTTAAGGCAGAGCCGGCGAGGACGCGGGTCGGTCAGGCGCTGCTGCCATTGCAGCAACTGGAATTGCCGATACAGGAAGCGGTACATGGTCCGCGCGTCCTGCTGTTCGAGCCATCGGTTGTAGGACGGGGTGCGCTGGCCGATATTGGGGACGAGGAAAGTCTGAGCCATCAGGAGGAAGTCTTCCTCGGGCTCCTCGATCGACATCGGATGGGCATCGAAGACACCGGGGGATGACATCGCGAGCCGGTCAAGTCGCTGCTGGGCCAGTGCCCGCCTACTGTCGGCGGCACCATGGGTGATGTCGTCCAGCGGTGCGGGATACATCACCTCCCACGTTCTGAGGTACGTCCAGCGGTCGTCCGCGCACAGCAGGTGATGGAGTTTCGTGGTTCCCGATCGGTAGAGCCCAACCACGAACAGTGGGGCTTCGATTCGCTGCTCAGAAATCTCGGGATGGCGGTTGAAGTGGTCCTCGAGGACGATACGGGTGGCCACGTGCTCGGTCGCTTGGCGGAACGCCACCTGCCGGCCCGCTTCGGACAACGAGGCCTCGTCCCGCTGTGCCTGTAGCCAGCGTTCGAGCGCTGGGATGACTTCATCGATGCCGACGCCGGGTAGACCCGTGTTATCCCGCGCGGCCGTGAGCACGGCATCAACGGTGAAGGAGATTGCACTCACCAGAGACTCCTCGACTTGAGTGCGGGTAATAGGTCGCCAGGGGACCCAGTTCAGAGATCAGCCGTATTCCCGGCGGAGCACCGATGACGTGGGGGAGGCGGTTGAGTACCACGGCGGCGGACGCGGCCCGCGAATCTTGCCGCTCGATGACGGTGCGGCTTCGTGGGGTGCCGTCGACTTCCCACACCATGTGCTCGGTTTCGCCGGATCGCAGGATGCGCAATTCGATATTCGCTCGGATGGCGATGCCTTCGACGCTGTGTGCCTCGATGCGAAAGCGGATCCCGGTCGTGCGCCCGGCGGCGATCTCACGGTTCAATGCCAGTGAAGCAACGGGTTCGGCTAACACGACAGGTTCGAGCGTTTCGGTTACCTCGGTGACCGTGAGTCCGAGTGCCACCATCACGTGTTCGGGGATGGTCTTGTACATGCCGGCCAAGGCATGTCGCCGGTCGGCGAAGGTCTTCGTGAACTCGTCGGGGGTCATGTCGAGGCCGACGTATTCCACCAGCCGGGGGCTCGGATAGTTGATCTGCGTGACGCTCGTATGGTCCACCGCGGTGAGGCTGGCGCACTGACCGGCGGCCATGATTCCGGACCAGATCCGCGACGTGTCCCAGATGCCGGTGCCAGTAAAGGTGGCACCGTGTCGAGTCGCGAGTTCATCAATACGCCGAGCCATTTCGGCATCGCTGCCCCACGGGTAGTAACTCTCCGTGCCGTGGCAGACGACGTCGAGTCCAACGCCGAGCAGGCGTTGGTATGCGCGCCAGTTCTGCTCGAGCCTGTCGGCGACGAAGACGACGGCGACGTCGGCCTCGGTACCGGCGTAGTCATAGCTTTCGCAGTTCTCGACCACGATCCCGACTGGTTCCGGAAGTCCGGCAAGCTCGCCGAGGTCGCGGCCGACCTTCGGGCCGGCGCGGTTGACCGCGCCGACGATCGGCCAACCGCGGGCGACCGCCAGCCGCGCGAACTCCAGCCCGTACTTTCCGGTGCCGTAGAGCAGGATTCGCGGTGCACTCATTTGATCAGCGGATCACGCGGCAGGCCCAAGATGCGCTCGGCAGTGGTGTTGCGCATGATTTCCGAGGTGCCGCCCGCGATGGTCTGGCAGCGCGCGAACAGATAGTCATGTGCGACTTGCGAGGCGCCCCCGGTAGTGAGTGCCGGTCCGGCCAACTCGGATGCCAATTCGGTCAGATGCTGGGGACTTTCGGCCTTTAATAGCTTCGCCACATTCGCCTCGGGCCCGGTACCGCCACCGGCGAGTGCGCGGGCGTCGATGCGAATGTTCAACGGCCGCAGCGTGTACACCTCGGCGAAATCCTCACCGGCGCGGGGAAGCCGGGATTCGCGCAGCGGGCCGGGTGCCGTGTCGAGCAGCGCCGCCACGTCGGCGGCCTTGAGCTTGATCGACCCGCTGCAGTACAGCGGATTGTCATCGCCGTAGCCATAGGCGAAGTGCCGTGAACCATCCACCGTCACCTCGTAGTTGTGCGGAGGGTTCTGCTGCGGCTGAGGAACTCCGGGGCGTAGTCGCGACCGTTGAATGGCCTCGTCGGTCAGCACCCCGTACTGCGGAGACGCCGTGCTGGCGATTTCGGTCACGACGATCACTCCTTCGTCGAGCCTGCGGGTGTGAAGCCTCAGCGGCCCGGCACAGGCACGCCGCGCCGACTGTCGGTGCCTTCTCTCCGCCGGTTCATAGAAAGCTTAGTTGACATAAATCATTTAACATAGTTATATATGTCGTAGGTCACTGCCGTGGTTGCGACGGAGTCGTAGGGGCGGTGCCCGGCGTTCTAACGTGTCGAAACCAGGCGGTGCAATTGTTGACCAGGAGTCTGTTTGGCGTTGAGGTCGCCGGGGACGTTGGGCTGACGGACGAATCGCCGCTCGCGATCATGGACCGTTTCGTGGACATGTTCATGGCTTACGTGCAGCGCCCGGGCGCCACCTGACAACCCGCGAGCACCGTTTGGTGTCGGCAGTCGCGGAATTCGCGTTCTTCGGAGCGCCCAAGTTGTTGGTCAATATACGCACCGATCAAAGGAGAACAGGTGACTATCGCCGCAGAAGATCTCGCATTCATTCGGGCACACGCGCCCGACCTTCCATTCGTGGGCGGCGTCGGAGCGGAAATTTGGCGTCCCGCGGGAATCGAGGAAAGCCTGCGCCACCTCCAGATCATGGAGAAGCTCGGATATACGGACTGGGGATTCACAGAGCAGACACAATCCTGGACATTTCGCTCGGTGTGGGGGCTGATGCCCGATTCGACCCGTGTCCCGGAATACGAAGCGTTCTATGACACAACCTGTCTCATCGCGGCGGCTGGTATGCGGACATCGAAGATTCGTTTCAGCCTGATCACCGATTGCTACCGGCGCCCACCCTCGGTCATGGCTCAAACGCTGAAGACGCTGGACCAGATCACTAAGGGCAGAGTCGGCCTGTTCGTCGGTACCGGCGAGAACAAACAATTCCTTCCGCATGGGCTCGAGCGTGCCCTACCCCGCATCGAGCGTCTCGAAGAGTTCGTCCGCATCGTCAAAGCCCTGCTGCGCACCCGCGAGCCAGCGACCATCGAGGGTAAGTTCTGGCCGCAAACGGACGCACTGCTGGGATGTCCGGTCTACGACATCGACGCTCCGCCACCAGTGATGGTTGTCGGTGGCGGTCCGGCCACCATGAGGCTGGTCGCGCGTGTAGCGGACGGGCTCAGTACCTACCTGCCGGGCGGGTACGCCGACAGGCCCGACGCAATGGCGGAGGATCTTGCGATCATGCACGCCGAAGCGGAGCGAATCGGTCGTGATCCGAGCACCATTCCGGTCATCGGATCGAACATAGTCGTCCTGTGCGAGAACGACGCAGAGGTCACGCGCGCCCTGGAGAGTCCCTTCGTGCGCGCCTCGGCACTGACTTTGACCCCGACGGGCGCGCACTGGAAGCATTGGGGTGGAACCCACCCGCTCGGTGACAAGTACGCGTTGAGTATGACGCACAGATCGACCAATTTCACCCGTGCCGAGTTGTTGGAGACCTTCTCCAAGATCACGGACGACGATATCCAGCATCAGATCTACATCGGCACCCCGGAGGACGTGGCCAAACGCATCCTGCCGTGGACGAAGGTCATGGGGCATCCCCAAGTGCCACTTGGGTATTGCTTGGATTGGGGCACCACCGTGTTTCCCGAACATCGCGAACTCGCCGACGATGGTCTGCCGCGTTGGCACCAACTGCAGATGCGCTTCTCGGCCGAAGTGAATCGGCTGCTGGCCGGTGGCGACGACGCGCACGCACTTGTGGACGTCGGGCAGAGCGGAGGGATCGAGGACAGGTAGATCTGCTCGGTCAAAACCAGCTGGCACACCGCCCAGATTTCGCGGGATGTAATGCATAAAAGAATCTCTGATTTGACCGCGCGCCGGAATTCAAGCGGTACGAGATCGCAGGAACCGCGCGATTCGATGTTGGTGTGCAAGTATTTTCGGCCGGCCACTGCCGGTCTTCGCGAGAGAGGACAGAGCCCTGGCTGAGCTCAGGTTGGGATATAAGGCGTCGGCGGAGCAGTTCGCGCCGCGGGAACTCGTTGAGCTGGCGGTGGCCGCCGAGGCGGCGGGCATGGACAGCGCAACGGTCAGTGATCACTTCCAGCCGTGGCGTCACGAGGGCGGGCACGCGCCGTTCTCGCTGGCCTGGATGACCGCGGTCGGTGAGCGCACCGAGCGGCTGATCTTGGGCACGTCGGTGCTGACCCCGACGTTCCGCTACAACCCGGCCGTCGTCGCGCAGGCGTTCGCGACCATGGGCTGCCTGTACCCGGGCCGGATCTTCCTCGGAGTCGGTACCGGTGAGGCGTTGAACGAGATCGCCACCGGCTATGAGGGCGAGTGGCCGGAGTTCAAGGAGCGCTACGCGCGGCTCCGGGAGTCGGTGCGGCTGATGCGTGAGTTGTGGCTGGGTGATCGCGTGGATTTCGACGGCGAGTACTACAAGACCAAGGGTGCCTCGATCTACGACGTGCCCGAAGGTGGTATCCCGATCTACATCGCTGCGGGTGGGCCGCAGGTGGCCAAGTACGCCGGTCGCGCCGGGGACGGCTTCATCTGCACCTCGGGCAAGGGTGAAGAGCTGTATAGGGACAAGCTGATCCCCGCCATGCGTGAGGGGGCCGAGGCGACAGGCAAGAATCCCGACGACGTCGACCGGATGATCGAGATCAAGATCTCTTATGACCCGGATCCTGAACTGGCGCTGGGGAACACTCGGTTCTGGGCGCCGCTGTCGCTGACTGCCGAGCAGAAGCACTCCATCGACGACCCGATCGAGATGGAGAAGGCTGCCGACGCGCTGCCGATCGAACAGGTCGCCAAGCGGTGGATTGTCGCGTCGGATCCCGTCCAGGCCGTGGCGAAGGTCAAGGACTATGTGGACTGGGGGCTGAACCACCTGGTGTTCCACGCGCCCGGCCATGACCAGCGCCGCTTCCTCGAGCTGTTTGCCAAGGATTTGGAACCGCGGCTACGCGAGCTCGGCTGATGGTCGGATCAGCCGACGCGGGGGACACCGAGGACGGAACGGTGGACGTGAGAGTTCGTAACGGAGTCGGGGTGAAACGCGGATTCGACGCAGGCGGCAAGCCGTTTGCTGGCGGGACGCCGAGCGGGCGTATCGCAGTCACGAGCGCAATGCAGCGACTCGTTCGCCCAGGATCGAGATGGCCCCAAACCTAGTCGCGGGCACCACCGCCGTCCCTCGCGAAGTTGTCGCGCCGGCTTCGGGCCGGAAACCCGGGACCGTGCTTGTTGATCGGCGCGTTCATGAGATGGGTTCGCCGGCCGTCCCGTGCGACCCGTCGCGCCCGCACGCTGCGTGGCCGCTCCATTACTCATCAGACGAGGAATCCTCTCCATGAGGTTCGAGCGCGGCACCGGTCTGCCGCACCCCTCACCTGCAGCAGACTCGATCACCTCTGGCGCGCCTACCTCCGGCGGTGCTGCTTTGCGGCGGGTGCTGCGGCGGGCTCGAGACGGCGTCGCTCTCAATGTCGACGAGGCGGCGGTCGCGATGACAGCCCGCGGCGAAGACCTGACTGATCTGTGCGCCAGCGCAGCGCGGGTGCGTGACGCGGGTCTGGAGGCTGCGGGCCGACACGGCGCCAACGCCCGACTGCCGGTCAGCTATTCGCGCAAGGTGTTCATTCCGGTCACTCATCTGTGCCGCGACACCTGCCACTACTGCACATTCGTCACGGTGCCCGGCAAGCTGCGCGCCGCTGGCATGGGCATGTTCATGGGGCCCGACGAGATTCTCGACGTCGCCCGCCGGGGTGCCGAATTGGGTTGCAAGGAAGCATTGTTCACGCTCGGCGATCGGCCCGAAGCGCGGTGGGACGAGGCGCGGCAGTGGCTCGACGAACGCGGCTATGACTCGACGCTTGACTACGTGCGCGCAATGGCGGTGCGGGTGCTCGAGGAGACCGGGCTGCTGCCGCATCTGAATCCCGGTGTGATGTCATGGTCGGAGCTGTCGCGCCTCAAGCCCGTCGCGCCGTCGATGGGCATGATGCTGGAGACCACGTCGCGTCGGCTGTTCGAGACGAAGGGCTTGGCGCACTACGGCAGCCCCGACAAGGATCCTGAGGTGCGGCTGCGCACACTGGCCGATGCCGGTCGGCTGTCGATCCCGTTCACCACCGGCGTGTTGGTCGGCATCGGCGAGACGCTCGTCGAGCGCGCCGAGACCATTCATGCGATTCGCCGGTCACACAAGGAGTTCGGGCATGTTCAGGAAGTGATCGTGCAGAACTTCCGGGCCAAGGATCACACCGCGATGGCGGCGGCGCCCGACGCCGGCTTCGAGGATTTCGTCGCTACAGTGGCGGTGGCCCGGTTGGTGATGGGGCCCGAGATGCGCATCCAGGCGCCGCCGAACCTGGTGTCGCGCGCTGAGTGTCTTGCTTTGATCGGCGCAGGCGTCGACGACTGGGGCGGGATGTCGCCGCTGACCCCTGACCACGTGAACCCGGAGCGGCCATGGCCGGCGCTCGACGAACTCGAGGCGGTCACCGCCGAGGCCGGCTACGACCTCGTGCAGCGACTGACGGCACAACCCAAGTACGTGCAAGCCGGTGCGGCGTGGATCGACCCGCGGGTGCGTGGACATGTCGACGCGTTGGCCGACCCGGATACCGGCCTGGCCCTAGACGTCAATCCGGTTGGGCGGCCGTGGCAGGAGCCCGACGAGGCGAGCGAATCGCTGGGGCGCATCGACTTGGCGACGGCCATCGATTCCGTGGGGCGGCTCACCGAGACGCGCAGCGACCTGGGAAGCGCGTTCGGCAACTGGGAGTCGATCCGCGAGAAGGTGCACGAGTTGGCGGCTCGTGCGCCGGAGCGTGTCGACACCGACGTATTGGCGGCGCTGCGCTCTGCTGAGCGGGATCCCGCCGGCTGCAGCGACGACGAGTACCTGGCGTTGGCCACCGCGGCCGGTCCTGCGTTGGATGCCATTGCGGCGCTCGCGGATTCACTGCGACGCGATGTGGTGGGTGACGACGTGACGTTCGTCGTCAACCGCAACATCAACTTCACCAACGTCTGCTACACCGGTTGCCGGTTCTGCGCGTTCGCGCAACGCAAGGGCGACGCCGACGCGTACTCACTGTCGACGGCCGAGGTGGCCGACCGCGCGTGGGAGGCGCACGTGGCAGGCGCTACCGAGGTGTGCATGCAGGGTGGCATCGACCCCGAGCTACCGGTGACGGGCTACGCCGATTTGGTGTGTGCCGTCAAAGAGCGGGTGCCGTCGATGCATGTGCATGCGTTCTCGCCGATGGAGATCGCCAACGGCGTGACCAAGAGCGGGTTGTCGATTCGGGAGTGGCTGACCAGTTTGCATGAGGCGGGGCTGGGAAGCATCCCCGGTACGGCCGCCGAGATCCTCGACGACGAGGTGCGCTGGGTGCTGACCAAAGGCAAGCTGCCGACGTCGATGTGGATCGAGGTCGTCACCACCGCGCATGACGTCGGGTTGCGGTCGAGTTCGACGATGATGTACGGCCATGTCGATTCGCCGCATCACTGGGTCGGGCATCTGAACGTGTTGCGCCGCATCCAGGATCAGACCGGCGGCTTCACCGAGTTCGTGCCGTTGCCGTTCGTGCATCAGAGCAGCCCGCTGTATCTGGCCGGTGGCGTGCGTCCGGGACCTACCCACCGTGACAACCGTGCGGTGCACGCGTTGGCTCGGATCATGCTGCACGGCAGGATTTCCAATATCCAGACCAGTTGGGTCAAGCTCGGTGTCGAGCGCACGCATGTGATGCTCAACGGCGGTGCCAACGATCTCGGCGGCACGCTGATGGAGGAGACCATCTCCCGAATGGCCGGCTCGGAGTTCGGGTCGGCCAAAAGCGTCGAGGAACTGGTCGAGATCGCCGCCGGTATCGGTAGGCCCGCCCGCCAGCGCTCGACCACCTATGACTAGCTGCGGGGCGGACGGTGACAGGTGACAGGTTGGGCCACGTCTTTCATAGACGTAGTTCGCGACTCAATGTTGGCCTGGTCGTTCTTTTTGTACGGCCGGGACCGGTGTTTCGTGGGCACTTTTCGTGAGTCAAGTCGCAGGCTAGCTATTCGTCAAGACGCTAAATAGTCTAGATTTATGAAATCCTCGAACCCCGCCGACCGCTCCCGCCCCAAGGGCCTGCTGATCGACTTCGGCGGCGTGCTCACTGTGTCGGTACTGGATGCATTCACGACGGCGTGTGCGTCGCTCGGCGTCGACGGGCCGGGCTTTCTGCGCGACTGTTTCAGCGGCGCCCACCCGGAAGACAGCCCGTTCGTCGCACTCGAACTGGGCAAGATCTCGACCGACGAGTTCGGCGAGCTCGTCACCCCCGTGTTGAGACGGCATGCTGAAGGCCCGGTCGACGGCAGAGAGTGGTACGCGGCGGTCGAATCCGTGACGTGGGATCTCGATCATGCCATGGTGGATGCCACGCAGGAATTGATCGACAGCGGGGTGCCCACCGCACTGGTCAGCAACTCGTGGGGGCCGACGTACACCTACCCGTGGGATTCCCTACCGCGATTCACCGAGATCGTGGTGTCGCGCGAGGTCGGGTTGCGGAAGCCCGACCCCGCGATCTACGAACTCGCCGCCCAGCGCCTCGGAATGCACCCCCGTGACTGTGTCTTCATCGACGACCTCCAGGTCAACTTGGAAACCGCGACGAAACTCGGCATGGCCACCGTGCTGCACGAGGAGGCCACTCAGTCGATCGGCCAGTTACGCAGCATCTTCGGCGATCGTGACCGCACGCCCGCTGGCCCCTAGGCCGAGCCAGCGCATCTTCACCGTAGAGACCGGCAGTGAGCACAACCAAGCACGCACCATCCGCGGCACCGAGCGACAGCCCCGCCCACCAGGAGACGATGCCAAGACGATGCACACCGTGTGTCGGATCTGCCTGGCCGGTTGCGGCGTGGAAGTCACGAAGATCGTCGCCACCGGCGGGCCAGACGCGATCGCCAGCTACTGGGGCAACCCGGCTGGTAACGGTTCGTCGAACGTCATGTTCATGAACGGGTTTCTCGACGCGGTTGGTACGCACAATCCCTACTACGTCGGGTCGGTCGATCAGAATGCCATGCATGTCGTGGCCACCGCGATGTATGGGTCGATGCATCTCCGAAGGTGACCGTGTGGATCTTCTCGCGACCGGCGAGATCGAAACGACGGCGACCCTCAGCGATCGGCCGCGCCGCGGAATGGTGATCGTGAACCACGGCTGGGCTCAGGTGTTTTCGACCCGCGTGGGGGGGCCGAGCCCCCGAGTATCACGGCGTCAACCGCAACCTGCTGATCGACGCCGGAGAAATCGATCCTCTCTCGCAAACCCCAGCGCTCAGTTCCTCCTATGTCGCTTGCGGAAGGTCATTGCGACGTAACAGCCGCTTACCCCCAGCCACCGACCGACATGGTGATGCCTCACACTGCCCAGTTGGTCCTCACGGTGTCAGTCGGTGTTGTGGCCGCGATCGTGGTTGTATTCGCATTCGTGGTTCGGTGTTCAGCGATTGTGCGTTCATCTCTGGCGAAACCAGGTGATCACCACAGATTTAACGGGTTGGCCTTCGAGCTCGGCCAGCGGAGCGCTCAAGGTCAGATCCCCCTCGTCGGTGAAACCGACATGGCGGACTTGGCGGGTGCCGATCATCGCCGGATCCAGACACAGCTCGAGGTCGTGGAATACCGTGCGCGAGTCCTCGTCTATGACGTAGTGGCCGGCGTAGGCCATGTAACCGCGTGCCGCCGGCGCCGCCTCGCTATCGTCGACGTTCACCCACAGCGTGTGTGGGCTCGAACGCGTGCGCCCGTTGGACATGATGTTGACCGACACGTATCCGTCGGATGTATAGACGATCTGGCCGCTGACGTCCTTGCCCATCGGGTAGAACTCCGTGCCGTCGTCGAATTGGCCGATCGCCGAACGCATGTGCCAGGCGCCGAGCAGTTCTTGTGCAAGCATGTGGTTCCTTTTCGCATCAGTTTGGTTGGTCAGATGGTCTGTGCAACGGGGGCAGGTCGTGCTCCGCGCACCAGCCGGCCTGGCATCTGTCCGGTCGATTTGCCATCGAGCTGGGTGGCCACGCCGTTGATGTAGGTCGCGACATAACCGTCGGCGAGCTGCACCATTCGCTTTCCGCCGGCCGGCAGGTCGTGGCGTACATGCGGCGCCCGCAGCTGCAGCTTGTCGTAGTCGATGACGTTGATGTCGGCCTTGTAGCCAACGGCGAGCTGGCCCCGGTCGAGCAGGCCGACGGTGTTGGAGGTGGAGGCGGTCAACGCCTGAACCGCCTGGGGCAGGGAGACTTTCGGGCCGCGCTTACGATCGCGGGCCCAGTAGGCCAGCATCGTGGTGGTGTAGCTGGCATCGCAGATCAGCCCGAGGTGGGCGCCGCCGTCGCCAAGGCCCAGGACCGTGTCGGGATGGGTCATCATCTCGTACGCGGCGTCGAGCGAGCCGGCCGCATAGTTCTGTACCGGTTGGAAGAGCAGCCGTCGCCCATCGTCTTCGAGCATGAGGTCGTAGCCGACTTCGGCCGGCGTCAGGCCACGTTGAGCGGCGAGCGCGGCCACAGTTTCCGACAACTCCGGCTCGTACACCGGCGGGTCAGCGACCGGGAAGTACAGATTCCACGGCTGTTGGTGTTGCTCGGCGCTTTCGGCCAGGATCTGGGCGCGGATCTCGCTGCGGCGGAGTTCGCGGATCCGTTCGTCGAGGGGGAGTTCCTTGAGTCGCTGGTATGTGGCGCATCCGTCGAACGGGGTCATGCTGGCGGCGTAACCCATCAGCAGACCGGTCGGGCGGCACAGCACCTGCGCCTTGATGGGCAGGCCGTCGGCGGTCGCTTCCTCGACGAGTCCCAGGATCTTGCGCCAGCCGTCGGGATCGCTGTGTTTCTGGTTCAGAGTGAACGACATGGGGCGGCCGGTTTCGGCCACCAGTCCGCGCAGCATGGCGAATTCTCCTGCCACGTCCTGGTATTCGTAGAAGTCCGACAGCGCCTGGAAGACGCCGGATCCCTCGGCGCTCATCGCCTGCAGGATGCCCAACAGCTCGTCTTTGTGTGCGCGCACCGTGGGGATGGGTTCGCCGCGTGTGCTGCGGTGCTGCAGCGCGCGTGAGGTGCCAAATCCGATGGCACCGGCCCGGATCGCCTCGCGGGTGAGGGAGGCCATGGTGGCGATGTCGTCGGCGGTGGCCACTTCGCGGTCGACGGCGCGCTGGCCCATCGCATATACGCGCAGCGCCGAGTGGGGCAGCATCGCCGCGATATCGACGTCGTGCGGGCGGGAGTCCACCACATCGAGATATTCGGGAAACGTGGTCCAGTTCCACTGCAGCGCCTCGGCCATCACGACTTCCGGGATGTCCTCGACGCCCGCCATCAACTCAACGAGTTCGGTGTGATCGTCCGGTCGGCATGGTGCAAAACCCACACCGCAGTTGCCTGTCACGACCGTGGTGACGCCCTGGTTGGAGGACGGTGCCAGACTGCTCTCCCAGGTGACCTGGCCGTCGTAGTGGGTATGGATGTCGACGAACCCGGGGGTGACGATAAGCCCGGTGGCGTCGAAGTTGTCGTTTGCTGGGCCGACGTTATCCCCGATCGCGGTGATGCGGCCCCCGGTCACCGCGACGTCCGCAACGAACGGTTCGCCGCCACGGCCGTCGACGACCAGCCCGCGCCGGATGACCAGGTCATGGGGTGCTGTCACTGTTCGCTGACTTCCTGGAAGCCGATGGCAAAACGGGGGCTTGCCTTCGGATTTACGCAGATGTACGGTTCTACGTACAACCGTAATTGTTGTCTAACTAAGTACAACCTGTCAACCAGAATCTGGAAACGGTCGAAAGGCAGTTGTGACTGCGTCGAAGACTCTCTACCGCAAGATCTGGGATTCCCATGTCGTGGACGAACTCGAGGATGGGACCTGTTTGCTGTATGTGGATCGACAGTTGGTCTACGAGGGCGCGATCCCGGCCTTTGCCGGGCTGAAAGCGGCGAATCGCACGGTGCGCCGGCCCGCCGCAACGGTTGCGATGGCCGATCACATGGTCGGCACCAGGATTGGCGCCCCGCAGTCAGACGCGGTGACCAACTTCGTCGACTCGCTGGCCCACAGCACCGCCGAGGCGGGAATCGAATACCTCGGGCTCGACGACGAGCGGCGCGGCATCGTCCACGTCGTGGGACCCGAGCAAGGGATCACCCAGCCCGGTCTGGTAATAGTGTGCCCGGACAGTCACACATCGAGCCACGGAGCCCTGGGCGCCCTGGCGTTCGGCGTTGGCGTCTCCCAGCTGCAGCACGTGCTGGCCACCCAGACCATCCTGCAGCAACCGGTGCCGACCATGCGCATCGTGCTCACCGGCGAGCTGTCCTCGCCGGTGGCCGCGAAGGACGTGATCCTTGCGGTCATCGGGCACATCGGGGTGGGGGGCGCGACCGGCCACGCCCTGGAATTTGCCGGCCCGATCATCGACGGAATGGACATCCCGGGCCGTCTGACGCTGTGCAACATGGGCATTGAGGCCGGTGCACGTTACGCCATGATCGCCCCCGATGACGTCACCTTCGACTGGCTGCGCGATGCGCCGCGGTCCCCGCAGGGCGCCGATTGGGACCGCGCGGTCGCATTTTGGCGCACGCTACGCACCGACGACGGCGCCGTGTTCGATCGCGACATCACGATTGACCTCGGTGCCCTTATGCCGCAGGTCAGCTGGGGAACCGCGCCGGACATGGTGATCGGCATCGGTGACCGTGTACCCGATCCCGACAGCGCACCCAACACGGACAAGGCCGCAGCCTGGCGTCGTGCACTGGACTACATGGGCTTGCAGCCCGGTACGGCGCTCACCGACATCACGATCGATCGTGTCTTCATCGGATCGTGTACCAACTCCCGGCTCGACGATCTGCGGGCCGCAGCGCGGGTGGTGCGCGGCCGCAAGGTCGCCGATCATGTCACCGCGATCGTGGTCCCCGGATCGGGATTGGTGAAGAAGGCCGCCGAAGCCGAAGGCCTGGACGCGATCTTTCTGGAGGCCGGTTTCGAATGGCGCGCTCCGGGCTGCTCGATGTGTTTCGCCAATCTCAATGAAGTTGTCGGGCCCCAACAACGCTGTGCCTCGACGTCCAACCGCAACTTCGAGAATCGGCAAGGCCCGGGTGCGCGAACACATCTGGTCAGTCCCGCGATGGCCGCAGCCGCGGGCATTGCCGGCCGGTTCGTCGATGTCCGCGAGATGAAGTGAGTTCCGCCATGCAGCCTTTCACCACGTTGACCGCCATCGCCGCCCCGCTGCCGTGGGTCGACGTCAACACCGACGACATCTTCCCCGCCGCCGGGCTGAAGAAGTCCGGCACAGGGACATCCATAATGACCGACCGTAACGCCATGGGTGCCAATGCATTCCGCGAATATCGTTTCCTATCCGACGGTACCCCTAGCCCGGGTTTCATTCTCAACCAACCGCCCTACGACCGCAGCCAGATCCTGGTCACCGGACGCAATTTCGGATGCGGATCGTCGCGGGAGATGGCGGTCTGGTCACTGTCGGGCATCGGATTGCGGTGCATCATTGCTTCGTCATTTGCCGACATCTTCTACTCCAACTGCGTCACCAACGGCCTGCTGCCCGTGACGCTGGACGACGAAGCGGTCAACGTCGTGATGACGCTGATCACCGACCAGCCGGGTATCGAGCTCACCGTCGACCTCGACGCGCAGACGGTCACCTGTCCCGATGGCCGCCACTTCCCCTTCACAATCGGGTCCTACCACCGCTACCTGCTACGCCACGGTCTTGACGAGATCGGAGCGACGCTGCAGCGTGTTGGTGCCATCGAGGACTACGAGTCCAGATATTTCGAGGAGCGGCCATGGGTGCTACCGACGAACCGGTGACGATCATCCGGCGTGATGTGGGTGCACCGCTGCACCACCAGATTTCGACGGTGTTGCGCAGTGCGATCAACTCCGGCCGCTACGGCGCCGGCGATTACCTGCCTGGAGAAAACGCTCTGATGGAGATGTACGGGGTGTCGCGGGCGACGGTGCGGCGCGCACTGGAATCACTGGAAGACGAAGGGCTTATCGACCGGTTACCGGGCAAAGGGACAGTGGTTCTCGAGGCTGCGCTGAACCTGCCGATGGACGACCATTTGCAGGTCATCGAACGGGGCGGACGCGACACCGTCGTGGAGTTGCTCGAGTTCCGCGTCGTGCCCGCACCGAGGGAAGCAACCCATGCACTCGAGCTGGCCGAAGGCGCGCGCGCGCTCAAAATCGTCCGCCTGCGGCGCAGCGCCGACGACAGGAAACCGCTGCGACATGTCACAAGCTTCGTGCCGCTCGATATTGCTGAACATCTGACTCGGGAAATGCTCGAACACCTGGCGCTGGTCATCGCTTTGGACAAGGTTGGTCACCGTGTCGACCGTGCCGAAGACGAAGTCGGTGCGACACTGGCTGATCCGCTGCTGGCTAGTGCTTTGGATGTGCGGGTGGGTGATCCGTTGCTGGAAATGGTGCGGATCGTCCACGATCAGGAGCGACGGCCACTTGCCTTGCAACGCACCGTTATTCCGCCGCAACGGTTCAAACTTCGCATCTTGGTTCACGGACACAGGCACGGACCGGCTCCGATCGCCGAGATCGGCGGATTTGTCCCTCTCGACGAAATGCTCACGTCGTCAGAACACACCAAAGGTGGTGGGAATGAGTAGCAGTTTGTCCCTCAATTCCGGTCGGTACGAAGGTCCGTGGGATGTGGTCATTGTCGGCCATGGGGCCGCGGGGATCTCCGCGGCGCTGTCGTATTTGGAATCGGCGGGCGCTGGCAGCCGGATTGCGGTACTGGATCGAGCCAGCGGAGACCGGCGCGGGGGATCCACCGCGTGGACGACGGCCGGGCTACGGATCGACGACGACTCTCAACTCGATGCGGGCTGGGGGAGAATGGTCCGCGACACGTCGGGGCATCTGGTCAATGAGGAATACATTGAAGCGTTCTACGAGAACGCGATTGAGACGTTGAACTGGATCCGGCGCCACGGCGTCAAAACAGTCAACGTGCCTGCGCCTGTGCCCACTGCATTCGGTAAGCGTGTCTGGTTCGTCGAAGGTGGCGGCCGAGCGATTATCGACACCTTGACACCGCTGGTCACCGAGGCCGGGGCGGCGATCTTCTACGAGACCACGGCCAAAGACCTCGTCACCGACGCGTCGGGGGCTGTGACCGGTCTGATCGTTCACGATGCGGACGGCCATCCGCACACGATGGCGACTTCGTCTGTGCTGTTGGCATGCGGTGGTTTCGAAGCCAATCCAGAAATGCTCGCCCGCTATATCCCCAACGCTCATCGACTCAAGACTGTGTCGCCGGGAACGATGGTCAACAAGGGGGATGGCATCCGGATGGCCGTCGCCGTCGGTGCTGACACCGCCGGCCAATTCGACCGCGCCCACTTGGAGCCGGTCGACCCGCGATCGGACAACTGGGAAGCGCTCGTCAGCGCCTATCTGGTCGGCATTCTGGTTAACGCGCAGGGAGAACGCTTCCTCGACGAAACCCTGTGGCCGCACGACATTGGTTTTGACATCGTGGCCAATGAGATCCATCGTCAGTCCGGCGGGCGTGCGTACTCGATCACCGATGCGACCGGCAGAAACAGCGCGCCGACCGTTGCGGCCCTTAATCTCACCGAGCATCCGCCGATCCGGGCGGACTCGATCGAGGAACTCGCCGACCAGCTCGGGATCCCCAGAGCCGCGCTGACTAACACCGTCGAGCGGTTCAACAACGCCACTACCGAGGGTGAGATCGACCCGAGTCGTTATGACAACAGAGCGACCGTCGGTCTGCAACCGCCGAAAACGCATTGGGCACAACCACTTCGCACTCCGCCGTTTGAGGCCTACCCGGTGGTCGTGCACATCTGTTTCACCTTCGGCGGCCTGCGCGTGGACGGCCAGACCCGGGTCCTCGACGCCGACGGCCAGCCGATTCCGGGCCTGCATGCCGCCGGTGAGATCACCGGCGTGTTCTACGACGTGTATCCGTCGGGCACGTCGGTGTGGCGGTCGCTGACCTTCGGGAAGATCGCGGGCTCGGCGCTGGCACAGGCGACTGCGGCAGCCAAAGCCGTTGAGGAAGTGAGCGTTTCATGACCGTCACGACACCTTCGCAGAGCACCAGATTCCCGGCTGAGCTCGACCGCCCCTACCAGATGGTCGTTGGCGCCGAACGCATCGGGTCGTCCGCGGGTCACACGTTCAGCTGTCTCGATCCCTATGACTTGCGGACGTGGGGGCAGGTCCCGGAGGCGACCGCTACCGATGTGGATGCGGCGGTACGGGCTGCGCGGGCAGCCTTCGACGGAGGGTGGTCCACATCGCCGCCGATGCAGCGGGCGGCGCTACTGCGCCGACTCGCGGACCTGATCGTCCGGCACACCTCGGAGCTGGCGCAACTGCAGATCGCCGAAAATGGCAAGACCATCGCCGAGATGCTCATGGGCACCGGTTTTCTTGCCGCCCAAACACATTACGTGGCGGGGTTGGCCGAGAACATCTACGGGCGGTCGCTCGTTACGAGCATCCCTAACTTCACCACCTACACGATGCGTGATCCGATCGGGGTGGTCGCGGCCATCACGCCGTGGAACTCGCCGCTCGGACTTCTGGCCTGGAAGCTGCTGCCGGCCTTGGCCGCTGGTTGCACGGTGGTGATCAAACCGTCAGAAGTCACACCCGTCTCGACGATCCGGCTGGCCGAACTGTGCCTGGAGGCGGGATTTCCGCCAGGAGTGGTCAATGTGGTGACCGGCCACCGCGGCACCGGTGGTGCACTCGTGGCCCATCCCGACGTCGACCTGATCGCTTTCACGGGTTCGCCGCTCGGCGGCAAGGCGATCATGCGCGAAGCCGCCGAACGCGTGGCTCGGGTGACTCTGGAACTCGGGGGTAAATCACCGAACATTGTTTTCGCTGACGCCGATCTGGATAACGCCGTCCACGGCGCCATGGGTGGCGTCTTCGCTGCGACAGGTCAAACGTGTATGGCCGGATCGCGACTACTTGTCGAAGACAGCGTGTACGACGAGTTCGCCGATCGGCTCGCCGCAGCGGCCGACCGACTCGTGCTGGGCGACCCGCTGGAGCCGCAGACCGACGTCGGACCGCTAGCGTGCCAGAGTCAGTTGGAAAAGGTGCTGTCCTACATCGAGATCGGCAAGTCTGAGGCGGTTCTCAAATACGGTGGCGAGCGTCCGACGTCGACACCCCAGCTGCAGCAGGGACTATTCGTGCAGCCCACCATTTTCACCGAGGTGGACAACAAATCGCGCCTTGCTCAGGAGGAGATCTTCGGCCCGGTCGTCAGCATGATCCGGTTCACCGGTGAGGACGAGGCGGTCCGGTTGGCCAACGACGTGGACTACGGGCTGGCGGCAGCGATCTGGACCCGTGATCTTGGGCGCGCGCACCGGATGATCAAGCGGGTGCGTGCCGGCACTGTCTGGGTCAACTCCTATCGCATGGGGCACTACACCATGCCGTTCGGCGGGTATAAGCAATCGGGCCTCGGCCGCGAGCTCGGCCCCGACGCGCTGCTGCCGTTCACCGAAGAGAAGTCGGTCTGGATCGACGAGGGCAATGTTCAGCAGTTCGGTCGCCACTGAGATCCGCTTGTCCGGGAACCGAATCGGTCGGCACGCCCGAGCCGAGGTGGCTCGGGCGTGCTGAGCGTCACCTCGATCAACTGCGGGTTTTTTCTGGCACCGGCAAGCTTCTTTCTTGCCGACGGCGGTGCACACCAAATGCGCGCGCCAGTTCCGTGTTTTCTCGTCGAGCATCCCCGCGGCAAGTTGCTGTTCGACACGGGAATGAACGCGTACATGCGTGATTTCGTGAACGCCTCGCCGCAGGCATCGCTGGGATTCGGTGTCGAACTCGACGCGACACAGCAGATCGGTGCGCGCTTGCGGGCCCTCGAGGTGTCCCCAGATGACATCGATTTCGTGGCGCTGTCACATCTGCATGCCGATCATTGCGCCGGGTTAGCCGATATCCCCAACGCCACCATGATCGTTCAACAGGCCGAGCATGACGCCGCGTTCGGCGAGGACAGCCCGATGTACGACCGGACCTATTTCGACATCGGACATCCGGCCAAGACGATTGATGGCCAGCATGACGTGTTCGGTGACGGCAGCGTGATGCTGGTACCGACACCGGGCCACAGTGCCGGCCATCAGAGCATGCTGGTGCATCTGCCCCGCGGAAACGTGGTGCTGGCCGGTGACTGCTGCTAAATGACCGCTGTTCTCAACGACGAGGCCAAACTGCCGCTGTCGTCGTCGGCCGACCCTGACGAGCACGTCCGGAGCCGACGGCTTCTGCTGCATATGCGCGAGCAGGGCACCCGTGTGGTCTGCGGGCACGATCCAGCCGAACCGGCATTGTGTGCGCAGGTTCCGAAGCCCATCGGAGCCTCGTAATCCGTACCGTCCCAACCCATCCCAAGGCAGCTGACCTGGGCGGCAGATCGATACCGCGGCGACAGCCGATATGGCCGGCTTGGTCCCGTCGGAGGCGATGCGAATCACATGTCTACGTTTCACATGCCGCGCTGGATGGTGGCTCCACCGTCCACCCTGAGCTGCATCCCGGTGACATACCGCGACTCGTCGGAGGCTAGATACAGCACGGCGTAGGAGATGTCGGAGGGCTCGACCCACGGGATCGGCATCGCCTGCATCGAACGGAAGCCCACTTCGGCCTCTTCGACGGTGGGGTTGGCGAGATCCGGCCGGAACGTCTTGTACATCGGCTCGCTCTGCAGCATGTCGGTGTTGCAATTGCTCGGATGAACGGCGTTCACACGAATGGACTTAGGCGCCAACTTCACCGCGAGGGTCGTGCTGTATTCGACGATCACCCGTTTGGCCAGGTTGTAGCCCGCACCGCCCAGGCCCTGTGGCCCGGATCCGGAGGATGCGCTCGAGAGCAGGCCTGCTACCGAACCGGTCATGATGATCGACGCGCCCTCGTGCAGATGCGGCAACGAGACGTGGACGGCGTTCATCACACCGATCAGGTCCACATCGACGGCGTCGACGAACGCGTCGACCTCTTTACCTTCGCCGAGTGGGCAGATACCCGCGTTGGCCACGACCACGTTGAGCTTGCCCAGCTCCGATATGCCCGTGCTCAGCGCCTCCGCCAGCGCCGCACGGTCACGCACATCGGCCTCTACGGTGACGATCCGCCGACCGGTTTTCTCGACCAGCCTCGCGGTCTCGTCGAGATCCTCCCGGCGGGCGAGCGGGTAGTCGTTGCTGGCGATGTCCGCGCAGATGTCCACCGCGATGATGTCGGCGCCCTCTTCAGCGAGATGCACCGCGTGGCTGCGGCCCTGACCGCGCGCGGCACCTGTGATGAAGGCGACCTTGTCCTCGACACGTCCCATAGATTCCTCCTCGGTGTGGAAGCTAACCTTCAATTTCGTTGTCCCGCAGGCGCGCTGCGATCAACATGGTGACCAGCGGGTGCGACGAAAGAACGTCAGTCAAACCAGCGTCCAACACGGCGCGCACACCGGATTCGGTGTTGTCGTCAAGCATGGGATAGGCGCCATCGGCGTGCGCGCATAGCGGGCTGTGCCGGCTGGCGATTTTGCCGAGCTCAGCCAGGTCGGGGGAGTCCTCCTCCGACCATGCCGTGAGCTCGAGAATGCCTTCGCGGACTTCGCCCTCGGTACCGTCAAGTGTGATTTGCTTGCCCGCGAGAGCTTGGGCGATTCCGGGGCCGCACCCGACCACCGCTGGCCGGTGCAGTTCACGGGATACCACAGCAGCGTGACTGGTCGCACCGCCGATGTCCGTTACGATGCCGCGTGCGGCCATCATTCCGTGAATGTCATCAGGGCTGGTACTCGAGCGCACCAGGATGACGTCCTCGCCATCTTCGGCCGCATCGATTGCTTCGTCGACATCGTTGTAGGCCGTGCCCGATACCACGCCGGGGCAGGCGGGCAATCCCTTAGCTAAAAGTGGTGCAGCGAGCCGTGTTTCCGGCTGCAGCGACGGCTTCAGTAGCATCTCGAGTTGTCCGGGGTCAATCCGGCGGAGGGCCTCCAGATCGTCGATCAAGCCTTCATCGCGTAGCGTCAGCGCCAACCGCACCGCGGCCTGCGCCGAGCGTTTGGCTACCCGGGTCTGCAGCAGCCACAGCTTGCCCTGTTCGACGGTGAACTCGATGTCTTGAACATCCTTGGCGATTCGTTCGAGGGTGCCCGCCGCCGTCATCAATTCGTCATAGATCGCCGGCTGCTCGTCATGAAGTGCGGAGACCGGCTGTACGTCGAACGTGCCCGAAACGACGTCCTCACCCTGGCCGCCCGGCAGCCACTCACCGAACGGCTCGTCTGCGCCCGTCATCGGGTTTCGCGAGAACAACACTCCCGTACCGGATTTGGACTCCATGTTGCCGAACACCATCGCCTGCACCACCACTGCCGTACCGCCGACCTGGCTGAGCCCCTGGTGCTTCCGGTAGGCGATGGCACGCGGGGAGTTCCACGATCTGAAGACCGCGCCGATCGCGCCCCCCAGCTGGGCGAAGGGGTTGTCGGGCACTTCGCCGTTGTCGTCGTCGAGCACGATCCGCCGGTACATGTGTGTGAAGCGCTGCCGGGTGTCGTTGGCGAACTGGGGGCTGTGCAGCTCGGCCAGAGCCGATTCCACGGCGTCGTCGATGCCAAGATCCAAGACGGTGTCCAACATCCCGGGCATCGACAGTGCGGCACCGCTGCGGACACTCACCAGCAGCGGCCGCGGCCCGGCTCCGAAGGTCCGCGAGGTCTCCGCTTCCAGCCAGCGGAGTTTGGCGCGTACCTCGTCGCGAATCGAGGCGGTGGTGGCGTCGGGGTCCTCGAAGTAGCGCGCGCAGACCTCTGTGGTGATGCAGAACGCCGGCGGCACCGGCAAGCCCTCTCGCCGCATGGCGTTGATGCCGTAGCCCTTGTTGCCGAGGATGTCTCGCGGCAGCGTCGCCATTCCGTCGAGCAAGACGACGGGTGGGTGCTGGAATGGTGCAAAACCGGTCATTTCTGCCGACTCCTTTGGCCGACCACGAGCTGCCCGCTCATCGCTTCACGACCTCGATATCAGAGCTGGTGATGTCCCACGTGCCCGCGGTGACACCCTCGTCGCGCAACTGATGCTTCAACACCTTGCCCGTGGCGTTGCGGGGTAGTTCGATACGGAACTCGATGTAACGGGGCACCGCGAAATATGGCAGCTTGTCCAAACACCATCGGCACAACTGCTCTTCGGTCAGGTCAGCACCGTCGCGGCGCACCGCCGTCACCTTGACGTCATCCTCGGTCAGGTCCGAGGGCACTGCGTGGACCGCGACGTCGGAGATGGAGGGGTGGGAACGGAAGGTGCGCTCGAGCTCGTAGCTGGAGATGTTCTCACCACGCCTCCGCAGGTAATCCTTCTTGCGATCGACGAACCAGAACCACCCGTTCGCGTCGAATCGCCCGAGGTCGCCGGTGTGAAACCACAGATTGCGCATCACCGCCATCGTCGCCTCGGGCCGACGCCAGTATCCCTCGAACATCACGTGCGGCTTGCGCGGGCGAACGATGATTTCGCCGGCCTGGCCGTCCGCAACCTCGATGTCGTTGTCGTCGACGATGCGGACGTCGAAGTCATCGTTGCGGCGTCCCGACGCACCCAGCGGCGCTGCGAGACCCTGCTGGTTACTCGTGATGAATGACGCCTCGGTGAGCCCGAAAACCGAATTACCCGCGCTTCGCACACCAAAGCGTTGTTTCCACGTGTCGATCAACTCCGGAGTCCAGGGTGCGCCGCCCACGTGTTCGATCTGCCCGAAACATTCGGCCATCTCGGGCGTGTCGGGCATCGTCGCGATGAGCGTGATCATGATGCCGAGAATGGAAACCTGTCGAGCGCCGGAGCGTTTGATTTCCGGCCAAAATCCAGAGAGCGAAAATCGCTCGGCGATCGAGACGGTCGTCTGATTCACCGCCGTCGCCAGCACCGACGTTCCCGCGGCGTTGAGATGGAACAGCGGCAACGGGGTCCACAACGTGAACGCCGGATTGCGCATCACCGCAGTGTTTCTGGCGACGTTGCAGATGTAGTTATGGCTGATCATGCAGCCCTTTGAAGGACCCGTCGTGCCCGAGGTATAGATGAGCATCGCCAGATCCCGGGGAGCCACCGCGACCGGCTCAGCCAATCCACTGTCGGGGGTGAGGGCGTCCAGGGACGTTACCGAGCACGGGGACGATTCCGGGGCGGTCCCGCGTACCACCACGTGCTCGAGGTCGGGAAGTTCGTCCGCGATGTCAAAGATGCGCTGGACGTAATCCAATTCGGTAATCACCACGCTTGCCGCGGCGTCGCCGACCTGGTGACGTAGATATTCACCCTTGAGTGCCGTGTTGACCGGAACCCACACCGCGCCGAGGAAGTTAGCGGCGAACCACGAAACGATGGCATCGACGTTGTTGTCGAGGATGCAGACCACGGTTTGGCCGGAGCCTACGCCCAGCCGCTCAAGACCCGCGGCGCGCCGCAGCGACAGGTCCCAGACCTCTGAGTAGGTGTAGGTCTCGCCGACGAAGTCCAGGAACGCCTTGTCCGGTGACTCTTCGACGGCGCGAGCCAGCACAGCGGTCACCGTGTCTGCTTGCCCCGGCGCCCACACCGGCGGCACGACCGACTGCGCGTCTGTGGCGGACAAGTCGGCTGAGGTCGCAGCGATCGTCACTGGTCTGCTAGTCCTTTCATGGCTTTAACGTTTTCTCGAGCGCCTAACCGCTTGTCACGGGAATTGTTCGTCGATGGGAACGAACTCGGGCATGGTGAGGCCTCGGCGCAGCCAATTCCCACCATCGAGGACGAGGGTGTGGCCGGTCAGGTATGCGGCATACGGTGAGCAGAGGTAGGTTGCGGCCCAGCCCAATTCGTGCGGCTGCCCGACCCGGCCCGCGGGAATGCGCTTGCCGTCGGCTTCGGGATTCTGGCGGGCCAGCAGGACCGGCGGTAGGTCTTCGTGCGGGAACAGGCCGGGCGCCAGGCAGTTGACGCGGATGCCCTTGGGCGCCCATTCGACGGCGAGAGACTGTGTCAGATTCGTGACGCCGGCTTTGGCGGCTGCGGAATGCGCGGTACCGGGTCCGCCGGTCCACGAGTAGGTGGCACCGATGTTGAGGATGGCGCCCGGTGCAGCCCTTGCGATAGCCCGCCGGGCGAATTCGGTGCTGCACAGGAAGGTGCCATTGAGCACGATGTCGACAACGCTGCGCCATGCGTTGGCGGACATTTTCACGGCCTGCGACGGAAAGTTCCCAGCGGCGTTGTTGATCAAGACGTCGGCGGGGCCCAGTTCCCGTTCGATTTGGTCGAATGTCGCGGCGACGGCGTCTGCGTCGCGTACGTCGAGCTCGACTCCAATGGCCTTGGCGCCCAAAGCCGTCATCGCCTGAACGCCGCTCTCACGGTTTTCGGCCTTACGACTGGCGATCGCGACTACCGCGCCCAACCGGGCGAATTCCGCGGCCATCGCCTTGCCCAAACCGGTACCGCCGCCGGTGACGACGACGACCTGTCTGGCATAGGTATCCGGCGGCAGCATTGCCGTACCGACCGGAGGCGGCGCTGGTAGCGGCATATCAGTCTCCATCGCTTTCGGATTCGGTGTCAGCAGAGGGGTTTCGGCGTCGCCGCAGCGCCTCCTGCTTGATGCTGAGGTATTCCTCGGAACTGAACAACGCCGTCTGAGCGAGCAGTTCCTGACCGAGGCCGTTGCGGATAGCACCGGCCGTGGCCTGGTTGACCAACATCTTGCCCATCGACACCGCGAGTTTCGGTTGCGCCGCCAGTTGACGGCACAATGTCATTGCGCGGTCGTAGAGTTCGTCAACGGGCACGACTTCCTCGGCAAGGCCCCACGCATACGCGGTACGGGCGTCGATGCGCGCACCGCTGAGCACCAGGTATTTCGCGCGCGCCGGACCGACCAGCGTCGGCAACAGCTGTGTGCCGCCGGTGTCCGGTACCAGCCCCAGCCCCACCTCGGGCAGGCCGAATATGGCGTCCTCGGCAATGATCCGCATGTCGGCCGATAACGCGATCTCGAAGCCGCCCCCCAACGCGGCGCCCTGTATCGCCGCGACCACCGGCTTCGTCGATTCGAGCACCTCCAATCGAATCCGTTGGTGTTGCCTGACGAAGGTGAAGTCGTCTTCACCGTTGGCGCGCTTACCCAACTCGGCTTTGTCGCGCCCGGAGCAGAAGGAGCGGCCCTCGCCACGGATCAATACACACCGGACGGAGCGGTCGCCGAGATAGCCGCGCAACGCCGAGCACATCTCGTCGAAAAGCGCGTCGGTGATGGCGTTGTGGCGATGCGGTCGATTGAACGACACCACTCCCACACCGTCAACGAGTTCGGTCTTCAGTTCGGCCGTGGCCATGCTTCCTCACTTGTCTGGGCACTGGGCAGTCCACCCAGCAGTTCGGCTGCTCGGTCGAAAGACTCTGTGACACAGAGGGTATGCGTGCGTTTGACGAAGCGGTGGGCATTGTCCTCGACAGTGAAACCCATCGCTCCATGGATTTGGACATTGGCCCTGGCGTTCGCGAAGGAGGCGCGGCGACAACACGAGGCCGCCGCCAGGGCGTGATAATCGGAATCCGTTGCCCCTGTCATCTCCGTCAGCGCGGCGAAGAACGTAACGTTATCCGCGGCCAACGCGTGAGTGGCCATATCCGCGCACTTGTGCTTGATGGCCTGGAACGCGCCGATCGGTCTGCCGAATTGAACCCGGTTCTTGGCGTATTCGGTGGCCAGATCCCGAGTGGCGCCGCAGATGCCGGCCAGCTGTGCGGAAGTCAGGATGGACAGCACCCGCCGCAGCCGGCCCACCACTCGGCCGTCGTCGGCCACAACAGAAGCGCAACCAAGATCTGCCAGGCCGGCATGGCCCACCGACGTTCCGTCCTCAAGCCCGGCGCTCGTTTCCAGATGCTGCGGGGTGGTATATAGGGCAGCCCTGTCACCATCGACTGTCAGGACCAGTGCCGAGTCCTCCCCATCAAGCACCAACAACCGGTCGTGGTCCCCGGGTAATGAGATGGCCCGCGCCACTCGCGCCTGGCCGCCGATCAAGTCGCTCGATAGCGCCGTGTGCCCCGTCCACGCCGCCAATCGTGCGGCGGCCAGCGTCGCCAGAATGGGACCCGGGACGAGTCCGCGCCCGATTTCCCGGAATACGAACACCTCGTCTAACAGCGTGGCTCCGGCGCCACCCGCACCCTCCTCGGTGGCGAGCCCCAGCCAGCCGAGCTCGGTGATTTCCTTCCAACGGATATCGTCGAGCCTGGCGAGCGAATCATTCGGCGGTACCCGCGACTGGATGTACTGACGGGTCGCTTCGATCAGGGCGTCTTGATCGGCGTCGGGAAGAAAGTCCACGCTGGCTCCTAACGGTTCCGCGGGAGGCCGAGGACGCGCTCACCAACGATGTCGCGTTGGACTTCGGAGGTGCCACCCCCCATGGTGTTGGCGTAGGAGTACAGGTACTCGCCGATGTCGTAGCCATACCTGCCGCCGCGGTCGAGGCGATGAACGCCGATGATCTCCATGCGGGTGCGATGAATCCGCTGCGCCAGGTCGGCGTAAAAGATCTTGATTATCGACCCCTCCGGGCCCGGGACATCGGTTCGCGCGGCCGAGGACACGATCGCATAGGTCATGGCCCGCATTGCCAGTACGTCGGCGCGCAGATCCCCAAGCTGGGTGCGGATACCCGCGTCTGCGAGCGCGCCCAGCTTCGCCGCATCCTCGATGAGCCGCTCTAGCGTCACTGACAGTTCGGTCTGCAACTTCATGAAGCCGGTGCCGCGTTCGAAGCCGAGGGTGGACATCGCCACCAACCATCCGTCGCCGATCTCGCCCACGACGTTGTCGAGGGGAATGCGAACGTCGTCGTAAAACACCTCGCAGAACTCCGCCAAGCCGTCCATCGAAGTGATGGGCCGGACGGTGATTCCAGGGCTGTGCATATCGCAGATGACCCACGTCAGCCCCCCGTGCCGGGACGACTCGGGGTCGGTGCGTACCAGTAGTTCCTGGAAGTCGGCCATGTGCGCGTAGCTGGTCCAGATCTTCTGGCCGTTGACCACCAGTTCGTCGCCCTCGATGCACCCCTTGGTCGAGATCGACGCGAGATCAGAGCCGGCCCCGGGCTCCGAAAACCCCTGACACCAAACTTCTTCTCCCGCAAGAATTTTAGGAAGATACCGCCGCTTTTGTGTCTCGCTGCCCCGGGCGATGAGGGTCGGGCCGCCATGATTGATGCCGACGAAACCGCAGCCGATATCCGGGCCCCCGGCCCTGGCGTACTCCTCGAACCAGATCAGTTGCCGGACCAGGGGAAGTCCCTGGCCGCCGTAGTCGCGCGGCCACGCGATGCCGCCGTAGCCCCCGTCGAACTGTCGGCGCAGCCAGGCCATGTCCCAGGCGCGGGCGCCCGCGAAATCCTGTGGCCGCTCGTCCGTCGGAACATTGTCCCGTAGCCAGGCGCGCACTTCCCGTCGGAAGACGCAGTCCTCGCTGGTGAAGGACAGATCCACGTGATCTCCTGCCTAGGGGTTGACGCTGCAGCGTACAGTTTATCTAGATAAACTGTATCTACACAAGGTAGCTCTCGGTACCGGATGTGCACGTCCGGATCGCGAGATTTATTTAAAGGATCTATTGATTGCGTTCTATGCTTCATCACGTCCAGACGATTCGCCCAGCCGGAGCCGAGGAACGGTGACCAATCACAACTTCTGGCCCAACGGATCCCACCGACCGGTGCGGCCCTTGAAGATGTCGGACCAGGTGGCCGGGCAAATCCGCCGGATGATCGCTCGGGGCGAACTCGGCGATGGCGACTGGCTACCCACCGAAGCCGAACTCATTCGTCAGTTTGGCGTCTCACGACCGACGTTGCGCGAGGCCTTTCGGTTACTGGAGGGCGACTCCCTGGTCACCATCAGAAGGGGTCCCCCGGGCGGCGCTCAGGTGAGCGTACCTGGTCCCGATGCCGTTGCGGGACTCTTCGGCATGGTGCTCATGCTTGCCGGCACTTCCATCGGCGACGTCTGGGATGCGCGCCTGACAATCGAACCGGCCGCGATACGCCGGCTGGCCGAGACCGCCACCGAAATTCAACTTGCCGCGCTTGACCGTGAGCTCGACGAGGTGCGTGCGGCCGCTGCCCTTGATCCACGGTCGTTCCATCGGGCCGGTGTGCGGTTCCACGTCAGACTCGTCGAGCTGTCGGGCAATCGAACGCTGACCGCCCTTATCGGCATGCTCGCGGAGGTCATCGAGCGTGAGCTTGCCAACGCGGTGGCGGAGATGGGGCCGGACAGCGAAGAGGTGTATCGCGCCAACCGGCGGGCGCTGCGCGGCTACGAAAACATCACGGAGCTAATCCGCGCGGGAGACGGGCCGGGGGCGGAGCAGGGCTGGCGCGAGCACATGGATACCGTGCGACAGTACCTGGGCAGCACCGGCGAGAGCCGGATTCTCGACGTGCTGTATTGAATTCCGCGGCTTGGCTTCAGCCGTAGATTCGGCCATAGATCCGGCTCAGTCGCGCGAGGGTGTCCTCGGCGCGCGCGTGTAGAACGGTGGCCATGCGGAGGTCGCGCGCCGGGACCAGGTTGACCTCGACGTCATCGACGAACACGCAGTCGGCGGGCGCCCGCCCAAGCTTTTCTGCGGCGAGCTCGTAGATTGCGCTGGCTGGCTTGCGGATGCCCACCTCGGCGGACACCACGAATTCGCTGAATTGCGGCAGGCGATCCCACGGGTAGCCGTCGCTGGGCCCCATGAGTTACTCACCCGGGTCGACCCCGTGAGCCTGGCAGCTGCGTCGAAGGAGCTGAGGTCCGATTCGGTGAGCACACCGCCGAAGTCGACGAGAAGGGCTGGATGGTCGCCCGGAGGCTGGGCAATAGCTTCAGATTATCTATATGCGACCTTAGTTCGGCGAATGGAGGATCAGCCTGCCGAGTGCGGCCGTCAAGAATCTAGAGAATCTCTACTCACGGCATTGACACCGTGATGTGGCGCACCTTAGATTTCGGGTGAACGGACTTCACAAAGGCGGGTAACTTTTTATGCATGTGATGGTGACGGGCGCCTCCGGGGACTTCGGTTCCTGCATCATCCCGGAAATCCTGGCCCGAGGTCACGCAGTGGTCGGGCTGTCGCGGCGCCCCCACTCCTTGCAGTCGCCGCTGTATCGGCATGTCAGTGCCGATATTCGCGACGCCGACGCGCTAGCCGCGGCAATGTCCGGCATCGATGCTGTCGTGCATCTCGCGTGGACGACACATCCCATGCACGACGTAGAAGCCACTCGCGCGATCGACGTCGGGGGGACGCAAGCGGTAGTTGCGGCGATGGAACGCGCCGGGGTTTCGCGACTGGTCACGGCGTCGTCGGTGATGGCCTATGGCGCGAAGGCGGACAACCCTCCGCTACTGAAAGAAACTGACCCCCTCCGGCCGTCCGTCAAACACGTCTATTCAACGCACAAGGCCGAAGCCGAAGCATTGGTCGGGGCATCCTCACTCAACACGGTCATGGTGCGCGCGACCAACATCATGGGGCGCGGCACCAGGGGAATCACGCAAGAGGGCTTTGCGACGCCGGTCATCCTAGGCATGAAGGGTGGCCGAAACCTCTTCCAATTTGTGCACCCTGACGACCTCGCCCGGTTCTTCGCCGATGCGCTCGATCACCCGGAGTGGTCCGGAGCGGTCAATCTCGCCGCGCCGGACACGATAAAGATGCCCGAAATCGCCGAGATCCTCGGGAAGCGCTACGTAGAAGTGTCGCCCAAGCTTGCGGATGCACTGCTCAGCTTTTTGTGGGACCGCGGGTGGTTCTCCCTCGATCCGGGCGCCGTGGAGGCTTTTCTCAATTTCCCGTTGGTGGAGACCACCCGGCTGACTGAGGAATTCGGTTTCCATTGCGCATGGTCGTCGCGGCAATGTGTCGAAGACTTCGGACGCACCAACAAGGCCCACGTCTTTCTCGGCACCCGGCAGGTACAGGTTCCGTGGCGCTGGCCGTGGGCATGGGTGCCCGAGCCGCCAGCTGCCAGTGGTCGTCGCAGCGCCGCGCAGGAAGGGGTCGGCGGTGAATTCGATACCACGGTGCATCCCAACTGGCAGGTCTTCACCGCGGCGAATACGTCGGAGGCGTTCCCGGGCCCGATGACCCCGCTGTCATTGGAGCTGGCCATCGAGGCACTGCGCGCCGGCGGCACGCAGGCGGCCGACGTGTTGCGGCTTGACGGTGAACTTAAACGAGCGCTGACCGAAGAGCAGGTGGGCTCGTTCGGTCACGGCATCTACGCCAACCTATCCGTCATCTATGCGATGGGCGAGGCGATGCCGGGTGGCGGCGCGTCCGCGTGGCAGGACATGTTGTTCGGACAGGGCGCCGCGGAGGTCCCGTCTTTCAACAAGCCCACCACCTGGGAAACTTTGCGGCGCTTACCCTTGACGGCGACTCAGCTCAGCGGATTCGGCAAGGCGATCCGCAATATCGACGCCCATGCGCGGCAATCGGCGCACAACGCGGACTATTACGCCAGGCTGTCGGACGCCCAGCTGCACGCGTGGTTGTTGAGGACTCGCGACGAAGTCGCCAATGCGTGGGCCGCGGCGGGACAAGCCTCGGCCTTTGTCGTCCCGATGATGGGTCTGATTCAAAAGCAGGCCGGAAAGGGATTCGCGACCCGGATTCGCGGTGGCACAGACGATCTCGCGAGCGCTGGAGTGGCGCGGGGGGCGTACGCTTTGGTGCAGATGGCCAAGGCGGACCCGTTGATCGAGCAGACGTTGCGTGACAACTCGTCCGCGGTGGCCGCGCAGATCCTGCGTCGCGAGCGGCCCCGATTCGTCGCCAAGCTCGACGAGGTGGTAGCCGAGTACGGACACCGCGGACCGCGCGAGACCGAGCTGGCCAACGCGGTGTTCGGCGACTCACCGGGCCGGCTACTCGAGGTGGTAGCCAAGTTGTTGGCGAGCCGCGAGCGCGTCATTGATGAGTCTCCGAAATTAGGTCTGCGGCTGAGGGTTTTGGCGTCGTTGGGCTCGCGGTTTCAACGGTTGCGCGAAACGGCTCGTGATACCACCATTCGCCAAACTCACCAGTACCGGCTGATCGCCCGCGAAATCGGTGCCCGACTCGCGGCGCGGGGGGTGATAGACAGCCCCGACGATGTGTTCTATCTGGTGCGTGCGGAGCTGAAAAGCCCTCCGGCGGATGCCAAGTCGGTGGTGGCGCGGCGACGCGCCGAACGCAAACGGCTAGAAACCGAGCGACCGCCGTTGAACTTCGTCGGTGAGTGGGCGCCGGACGGTAACGCCGACACGGAACTGACGCCCGGCGAAACGCTGCAAGGCACCGCCGCGTCGTCCGGCCTGGCCAAGGGCCCGGTGCGCGTCCTCACCGTGGATTCCATGGACGAGCTCGAGCCGGGCGAGGTGCTGGTGACCGCGTTCACCGACACCGGTTGGACGCCGTTCTTCGCCTATGCGGCGGCTGTCGTCGTTGACACCGGCGCAGAAATGTCACACGCGGCTGTCGTAGCCCGCGAATTCGGAATCCCCTGTGTAGTCGGGACTCACACCGGAAGCAAGGTGCTCAAGACGGGCCACGTGGTCGAGGTGGACGGCGCGTCTGGCACGGTGACCAGGGTCGAATGAGCACGCCGACCGCTGCCGCTGCAGCGAGATCTCAGTACCCGGGCCTCTTCGTCAACGGTGGGTGGCGAGCAACCGAAACGGGTGTGCCGGTGGCGAATCCGGCGACCGAAGAGACGATCACCGTCGCCCCATGGGGTGCTGCCACCGATGCCGACGCCGCAGTATCGGCCGCACGCAAGGCATTCGACGAAGGCCGATGGCCGAGACTGACGCCCGCGCAACGATCGATCGCACTCGGCCGATTGCGTGACGTGCTAGCCGACTGGGCCGAGGACATCGTGGGACTGGTGGTCGCCGAAGCCGGCATCCCGGTATCGGTGGCGCGTGCAAGCCAGTTCGACGCTCCCATGCGGCTTTTCGACTTCTTCATCGAGCGATGCGCGGCATTCGAGGCGCTGCGACCGCTGCCTGTCACCAATTTCCTCAATCGCCATGGCACCAACGTTTTAGGGGCCGGTGTTGTGCAGCGCTCCCCGCGGGGAGTGGTCACCGCCATCACACCGTTCAACGCCCCCTTCTTCGTCAATCTCCTCAAAATCGGCCCCGCGCTGGCCGCCGGATGCACGGTCGTGCTGAAACCCTCTGACTCCACCCCGTTGGAGGCGCTCCTGTTGGGCGCCGCGGCACAGGAAGTAGACCTACCACCAGGTGTGTTGAACGTGGTGACGGGCGGAGTCGACGTGGGGGAGTATCTGACGACCGATCCGAGGGTGGACATGGTCACGTTCACCGGATCCGACGCCGTCGGCGCCAGAGTGATGGCGCAGGCGTCGGCCACGCTCAAGCACGTCACCCTTGAACTCGGCGGCAAGTCGGCGATGATCGTGCGCGCTGACGCCGACCTCGACGCCGCAGCGGATAGGGGCGCTCAGGAACTGAGCTTGTTCTCCGGGCAGGGATGCGCGCTGTGGACGCGCCACCTGGTGCACCGCTCCCTGTACGACCAGTACCTCGAACGGGTCGCCGCAATGCTGCAACGCCTGCCCATCGGGGATCCCACCGATCCGCACACAGTTGTCGGCCCGCTGATTCGAGAGAGTGCCTGCGCACGCGCCGAGAAGTACGTGGCCGGCGCGTTGGAGCAGGGCGCGCGACTCGTGGCCGGCGGGCGTCGGCCTCCGCACATCAGCCGCGGCTACTACTACGAGCCGACGCTGCTGGCGGACGTGCGTAGCGACATGACGCTGGCCCAGCAGGAGGTATTCGGGCCCGTGGGAGCGGCGATTCCGTTCGACGACGACGACGAGGCTGTACGGATTGCCAATGACTCCGACTACGGTCTGTCGGGTTCGATCTGGAGCGCTGATCCGGGCGCGGCCTTCGCGATGGCGCAGAAGATTCAAACCGGCAACGTCAGCATCAACGGCGGCACCGGCGGGATGAGCCCGTGGGCACCGTTCGGCGGCTACAAGCGGTCGGGCGTAGGTCGTGAACTCGGCGCCGATGTGCTCGACGACTTCACCGAGACGAAAGCTATTCAGTTCCATGCCGGTTGAGACGCTAACCGAACACGTGACCTTATAGGAGCAGCCATCATGACCACCCGTACCGACTCCGACTTGCGCGAGTACATCCGCGGCGCCGACGACAGCGCATACGTGGCGTCCGCCGCGGCGGAGACACCGCGCTCACGGATCGTGGACCTGTACGGTCCGCTGGGGGAGGCGCGCCGGCGCGCCCCAGTCCATCCGCGAAAGCAGGCCGAGCTGCTGGGTCAGGAGGACTACCGCAAGGAGGACGCCTTCAAGGTGGCGTTCTCCTGCGCCCTCAGCTACGAACACTGCCAGCAGGCGCTCACCGACGAGAGGCTGTCCTCAAAGTTCTGGCTGGACACCATCGGTCGAGTCTGGGGCCGCAACATCATCGGCATGGACGGAGCCGAACACCGGCGGCACCGTGGCCTCATCTCGCAGGCCTTTACGCGCCGCTCCCTGGACCGCTGGCAGGAAACCGCGATCCAACCGGCGGTCCATGGACTCATCGATCGCTTCGAGCACAATGGATCGGCCGATCTGTACCGCGAATTCACACTGTTGTTCCCCGTGTACATCATCACCGAGATGATGGGCCTGCCCTATGAGGACATCGAGCGTTTCAACACCTGGGCCGGCGAGACCGTTGGGGCCTTCTACGACATGGAGCGGGCACTGCAGGCCTCCCGCAACCTGGAGGACTACCTGTCACCGATGATCGAGGAGCGCCGCGGCGGCGACAGCGAGGATCTGATTACGTTGCTGGCCAACGCGGAGCTTGACGGTAGCCGGTTGGAAACAATTGAGATCGTTTCCTTTCTGCGATTGCTGTTGCCTGCGGGCGGCGAAACCACCGCGCGCTCGACGGCCAGCATGCTGTTGGGGCTGCTGCAAAACCAGGATCAGCTCGATGCCCTGGTAGCCGACCGGGGCCTACTGCCCCAGGCAATCGAGGAGGGATTGCGCTGGGAGCCACCGCTGACGTCTATCAACCGGATTGCCACCGAAGACTTCGAACTCGGCGGCGTTGAGATCGCCCGCGACAGCGTGGTGGAGGTGTCGATCGGAGCGGCGAATCGGGACCACACCCGCTGGGAGAATCCCGACACTTTCAATATCTTCCGGGAGAAGAAGCCGCACATCGCTTTTGCTTGGGGTGCCCATGCGTGCTTGGGTGCGCACTTGGCCCGTGCGGAGATGGCGGCGGCATTGATCGCACTGTTTGACCGCCTACCCGGCCTGCGGCTCGACCAGGAGACGGGTCACGAAGCTCACGTGCAGGGCATCGGGCTGCGCGCACCAAATAAGGTTCCGGTCGTCTTCGACGCCGGATAGGCATGAACCAACTGAACCGCACCTACCCCGGGCATGAACACTTCGAGCTTCCGACATGACATTTCGCATCGCGGTCGTGGGCGCCGGTCCGGCCGGATTCGCGGTCGGCTCGGCCCTTCTCGCTGACCCCGCGCTGGACATAACGGTCGACCTCGTCGACCGGGCCGCCCTGCCCGATGGCCAGTTACGCCATGGCCCGGCTGCGGGTGCTGAGCGCTTACGAAAGGTTGCGCGCGGCGTCGACGCGGTTCTCGGTGACAGCCGCGTGACCTACTTCGGCAACGTCGTGGTCGGTTCAGCCCTACCGCTCGACGAGCTACGTTCGGCTGCCGATGCGGTGGTGCTGGCGACCGGCGCGCCTTTCGACCTGCCGCTGGCGATTGCCGGGTGCGATTCGGTGGGCATCGGTACCGTTAGCCACGTCGAAGCGTGGCTCACCGGTAATGTGGACGTCGAGGTGGACGAGCTTGACCTCGAGATGGACTCCGCGCTGCTAATCGGGCTTTCGCCGGAGGCGGTGAGGGTTGCGGAGGTGCTTTGTGGGCAGGCGACCAATGGTATCTCCGGTGAAGTGTTTACCCGGCTTGCAACCAGCAAGCTGCGCCATGTCCAGCTGGTAGACCCGCGACAGGAATCGGCAATATTCGTGCCGCGAGGGGGCCCCCCAAACCTGGTGGTGCGGACCGGACTTACACCGGTCGGTGTCGTCGGACGCAACCGGGCCCGCGCCCTTCGCTGCCTGCACAATCCCGACCCCTATGGCAGGGTGATCAGCGAGGACCTGCGGGCCCAACTGTTGCTGCGGCCACGCGCGGAGTCGTTCTGCTGGCGTGGAATTGATGAGGACCGAGGGCACATCGCTCATGATCACGGCCGCGTATTGACCGGTGGGACGCCGATCCCCGGCCTGTACGTGGCGGGATGGGCGGGGCGATCACCGTCAAACGCTGGTTCGCACACGGAAAACGCAGCCGCGGTCGTCGCCGCGATACGCGCCGACATCGGGGAGCTCCCATGTCCGCGCAAGACGCTGGCTGATGCACTGACCGAGCGCAACATCGACGCCCCGCGAGCAGATGGCTGGTCGGCTGCCGTCGCGACGGATGTGCTGCTCGACCGGTTCGCGGGGGAGGGGTCGGCGCCGTTGGCGGATTACGAGGCGTTGGTGGAGCAGGTCGATGAGGACTGAAGTCGGGTCTTGCTGTGGGAACGTCCTGCGCTAACGTCTTTGACAGCATAGTCAACGTAGTTGTATAGGTAGCCGAGCATGGGATTGAGGGTGCGGCGGATAACGGCGTCGACGGAGCCTGAGAGGCACGCCGCGCGCTCGCTGCTGCGGCGCGCCATCATCTGGGCGCTGATCAGCGCCGTCGCACGGTCTCGGCGCCCCATCCGGCTATTGGCGCGCCCGCTGCCCGGCCTTGCCGCCGCCGGTTCCATCGTCCCGCTGACCCTGGTGAGTCTTGTCGTCAGCGAGTTTCCGTTGCACGTCATCGTCGCGCAACTGACCTCGGCTGCGTCGCTGCTGCGACGAGGCGCCCTTCGCCATCGGTGCGGTGTTGTCGGATTGACCGTTGCCCTGCACGCGTGGTTTCGGCTGTTGTCGGCACGTCGCGACGGACTGCGCGCGGCCGAAGTCCTCGAGGTTAGTCTGCGGTCGGCTCTTGGTGAGAACTACCGAGACGAACTCCCCGCTGATTTGCCTGCCGAGTCCAGCCTTTCAATGCGCGAGATATGGTTCCCGCGCTTTACCGAACGAAGCCGGTATCTGCAGCACGAAGACTTGTCGTACGGCGAGTCGGGAATACGGAATCACCTGGATATCTGGCGGCGCAAGGATCTTCCGCTCGATGCGCGGGCCCCGGTCCTCATTCAGATACACGGAAGCGCCTGGACCAAAGGGAGCAAGCGGGGCCAGGGTTACCCTCTGATGGCGCACATGGCCGAACGCGGCTGGGTGTGCGTGGCGATCAACTATTCACTCGCGCCCGCGGCGCGTTGGCCGGCCCACATCATCGACGTCAAAAGGGCGATTGCGTGGGTGAAGCGCGAAATTGCCGGATACGGTGGCGATCCCGATTATGTGGTGATCACGGGCGGCTCCGCCGGCGGTCACCTGTCCGCGCAGGCGGCCCTGACCGCGAATAACCCCGTCTTCCAGCCGGGCTTTGAGGACGCGGACACTTCGGTGCAAGCGGGCGTTCCACTGTACGGGGTGTACGACCTGCTCGACCGGGCCGGTGACTCACCGCCCGAGCAAGAGGAGTTCTTGAGCCGAATTGTCATCGGGACCTCGCAGGAGAATGCCTTCGAGATCTGGGACCAGGGCTCGCCGCTGTCCCACGTTCGGCCCGACGCACCACCGCTTTTCGTGATTCACGGAAGCATCGATACGTTCACCAACCACGAGCAGGCGCGCGCTTTCACCGACGCATTGCGCGAGGTATCGGACAACCCGGTGGCGTACGCGGAATTGCCCGGCGCCCAACACTCGTTCGACGTCATGCCGTGCGCACGCACCGCGGCAACGGTCGACGCCATCGACCGGTTCTTGAGTTTTGTCCGCAGCGCCGCCTCCGAAAAGGCAATTGACACAGCTGGATTAGCGCGATGAGTTGCGGGTGGCGCAGTCACCACAAAGATCTGCGGGAGGGCCGGGTATGCATTGTGATACACGGGCGCTGGGCTCAAATACACCGAATCGGCCGTGACGTCTAACTCGTCGAACAACGGCGTCAGCAACAGCGGCGCCTCCGCCGGCGTGGTATGTGGAAATTCACCGACAATGACCTTGGGCCGTCCGGTAGTGCCCGACAAATACTGCAGCAAGTCATGTTCGCGAAGTAATCGGCTCGCCGACGAGCTGGATCCGACTAGTTTTTGTTTAGCCTCGGCAGCAGGTCCCATACGTGCTCAACGTTGTTGACCCCCAGGACGGTTGGTTCGCCTGCGGTGGAATAGCGCAGATGACTGACTGACACGTAATCAATGGCGAAAGGGAACAGCCTGGGAGTGTCGAGTGCGCGTTGCAGCAAGACGTTGATGACCCCGCCATGGCTGACCACCGCAATCCTGTCGCCTCGTTCCGCCGTTGTAATCAGTTGTTCTGCGGCGGCATTGACACGCTCCTTGAAAGCGTCGGCATCGACGCCGTCGGGCAGGTGCCCGCTCACCAAGCGTGCGAGTTTATGCGGGTCCTCGGCGTGCATCTGCTCTACTGGAATGTATTCCGCTAGGCCGTAGTCATATTCGGCCAGTCGCTCATCGACTTCGATCGCTAGATTCAACGCGTCGGCAAGTGGTTGGGCGGTTTGCCTGGCCCGTAGTTGCGGACTGCTGACGATGCGAGTCAGGTGGTGGCGGCGCAATGCTTCGGGCAGGCGTTCGGCCATTCGAAGTCCAGGCTGCGACAACTGGGGGTCAGCACCGTCGCTATCGACGCTGGGGAGCGGCAATGCATGCCTGATCAGCAACAGGTGCAATGCTCAAACCTCACTTCGCGGTCGGTTATCACGCTGCTGCCCACGGCTACCTATTGTCCGTGAAAGCTTGGCGGCCTGTCGGCCAGGATAATTCAGGAAGAGTATAAATCATCTAAACGCCGTTTACTTGATGTGCGCCGGTGAGACCGACTGCATTGACCTCGTTGACACCTGGCCTCTGTAAACCTGAGATACTGCCGCGTAAGGCGAGTTAGAGCTGCTTGTTGCGTCGCCTTACGCCGATTAGCGCCGACCGCATATCTGCACATGGAGCGTTATGGACAACCGGTACTTACCGTTGGTCGTTGTTGCGTTCATGCTCGCTCTTGGGCTGACGCTCACGGTCGCTGACTTCCGGCGGGCTGCCACGCTGCGGCGCCCCCTGGTGGTCGCAATGATCTGTCAGTCCCTACTTCTACCGGCCCTGTGCTTGCTGATTGCCGAAGCCTTGCACCTTGACCCGAAGTTGGCGGTTGGGCTGATGCTGGTGTCCGCAACTCCCGGCGGGTTGATGGCGAACATACTTAGCCATCTGGTCGGCGGCGACCTGGCGCTCAATCTCACACTGACCGCTATCAACGCGGTGCTGTCGATCGTCGCCTTACCGGCCATGTTGGCGTTTTCGATGACGTGGTTCTTCGGGGAGGGGCGGTTTATCCCCCTGCAGGTAGACAAGTTCTTCGGGGTGTTCGGGCTTGTGCTGATACCTACCGCGATCGGCGTTGCGATACGCCACCGCTTCCCTGAGCTGGCTCGGCGCCTGCAAAGGCCAGTCAAAATGGCCGCCGCAATGCTGCTGGTAGTCGTTGCAGTCGCGGCCATCACCCGGGGCGGGGCGACGCTTTGGCACAACTTCGGCGTGCTAATCGGAGCCGTCGTGTTGTTCTGCGTTACCAGCTTGACAGTTGGCTACTTGGCGCCGCGCCTGATGCGTCTCGCTCCGCGACAAGCCATCGCCGCCAGCTTGGAGATCGGAATGCACAACGCGGTGGTGGCCATGGGCGTAGCACTGAGTCCGCAGCTCTTGAATAGTGCCGAAATGGCTAGCCCTGCCGTAATTTACGCCGCTGTAGGGCCCTTTATCGCGCTGACGTTCGCTGTCACGGTGCGTCGCCTGGACCCTGCATATCGTGATGTCTCCCGCTGCGACGTCGCCATGAACGAACACCAGGTTTAGTGGCGCGCCCTCACACCAGGTGCGGCCCGCACCTTGTTGGCGGCGTGCGTCGAACTGTCGCTCGAGCACGAGCTACCTACACGAGATCACTACCAGTCGCGCACCAACACCCAGACGATCGTTTCGGACCTTTCACCGAGGCGCCGACGCCGTCCGCTTTCCCTCTCGCCTCCACGGCAACGCCTGCGTCGCACTCTCGAGGGGCGCGGCACCGCGAGCCCGGTGGGAGACCTCATCGCGCTCACCGATCCGCCATCCCGGCCGCTCACCAACGTCACCACGTCGTGGGGCCTTGTGCTCGAGGCAGCGCCCGCAACCGTCCGCGACTACGGAACCAACTAACAGGTCATGTCGCGGTCGCCGGAACCGACATGCCAGCGCAGCGTGACGATTCCTCCGCCGTCACGGACAGCCGGTGCGATACATCATTGAGTGTGGCGGCGTCCACGACCGCATCGACTCCTGCGGGCACCTCGGCTCGGATGCGATCGACGGCATCATCGCCTCGGCTGACGATCACATCCGCGCCCAGGGCACGGACCAGATCCACGTCGGCGCAGCCCCAGCCGCTATGCGCCGCGCTGCCACTACCATGCCGGACGTTGACGGGCGCGGCGCAAGGAGCTTTCCTACGTTTGAACTAGCTTAGTTAGATTAGCTGTATCCGGTATCGTATGAAGTTTCGCGTGGCGAGCTGGCCGGAAGGAATCCGCGTGGCAGGTAAAGAACCATTTGTCTTGGCTGGTCAACATGAGCGCGTTCGTCCGATGAAGATGTCGGACCAGGTTGCGTCTCAGATCCGGCGGATGATCGCGCGGGGTGAGCTCGTTGACGGCGACTGGTTGCCCACCGAGGCGGAGCTCATCGAGCGGTTTGGGGTTTCCCGCCCGACTTTGCGGGAGGCGTTTCGCCTGTTGGAAGGCGACTCTCTGGTCACTATCCGGCGCGGTCCACCGGGTGGGGCACGCGTCACCGTTCCTGGCCCGGATGCGGTCGCGGACTTGTTCGGGATGATCTTGATGCTGTCCGGCACGACCATCGGGGACGTGTGGGATGCCCGGCTGACCATCGAGCCGCCCGCCGTCCGACGGCTCGCCGAGTCGGCCACCAAAGACATATTGAAGCAGTTGGATGCGGAATTGGATCTTGTCAGGGCCGCCATCGACGATCCGCGTGAGTTCAGCAAGGCCGGCGTGCGGTACCACGTCAAACTTGTGGAGCTGTCCGGCAATCACACGCTCAGCGCGGTCATCGGGATGCTCTCGGAGATCGTCGAACGTGAGCTCGCCAAATCTTTGGCTGAAATCGGGTCGGACAGCGACGAGGTCCGCCGCGCGAACCGCCGCGCGCTTCGCGGCTATGAGAAGATCGCCGAGCTTATCCACGCCGGCGATGGCGAAGCTGCCGAAGGTGCATGGCGGGATCACATGAAGAGCGCGCGCCGCTATGTGGCAAAAACTCAGAAGCAGGACCGCGTCATCGACTTGCTTTACTGACGGCAACGGCGCCGTCGCCGCGTCCCGCCGCTGATCGCGCCAGTGGACCAGCACGCGTGCATCCGGCAACTATCGGGTCGCCCTGCTTGGTTCAGGCGTGCCACGAGCAGCAACACTCATTGACCATGCGGGCAATACCAACGGTCCCGCATCGAAGAATATAGATAATCTACTTCTTCCGTTGACACGGCACTGTGATGACGCCTACATTCGATACAGGTAGACGACCGGGAGACAGGCGAATCGCGATGTGTGCGGCAATCACCCCTGCCTCGAGCGATTTGAGCTTTTGCGTTGGTTCCGAGCTTGTCGAAGGCACGCGTCGGCGGGTCTCGCGGGACTGCGGCGGGGCTTTGGCAAGGGCTCGTTATAGCAGTATGTCCGTTGATTCCGCAGGACAAGAACGACGTGAGCCCGCTGGGGTGAAAGGACTTAGGTTATGCCACTTCAGGATTGGATGAAGTTGGTGTCGGTGGACGATCATGCGATCGAACCGGCGGATGTGTGGACCTCGCGGATGCCGGCCAAGTATGACCGTGCCGAGATCCCCCATGTGGAAGAAGTGGCGGTGGATGCGGCGCGGTTGCAGTTGGGGGCCACCGCGCATGGTCGAGTGCAGTCGTGGGTGTATGCGGGAAAGCAGTATCCCCAGATCGGGCTGAACGCGGTGGCGGGGAAGGATCCGCGGACCTGGGATGTCGAGCCGGCCCGGTACGACGATATGCGCCCGGGCTGCTATGACCCGGTGGCGCGGCTCAAGGACATGGACGAAGACGGGGTGTGGGCGCACTTGTGCTTCCCGAGTTTCGCCCGATTTGCCGGAACCCGCTTCCTGGAGGGCTCGGACCGCGAGATGGCTCTCGATTGCGTGCGTGCGTGGAACGACTGGATGCTGCAGGAGTGGTGCGGTGCCGCACCGGATCGGTATGTGCCGATTTGCATTCTGCCGCTATGGGATATCGAACAGTGTGTCGCTGAACTGTATCGGGTGATCGGCATGGGGGCGCGGGCGATCTGCTTCCCGGAAAACCCGTCGCCGTTGGGGTTGCCGTCGTTCCACACCGAGCATTGGGACCCGGTGTTGGCGATCGCCCAGGAGAACGGGATGCCCTTGATGCTGCATTTCGGGACCTCCTCGCGCACGCCGTATACGAGCCCGGATGCGCCCACGCCGGTGGTGGTCTCTCAGATGGGTCTCAACTCGATGGGCACACTGTCCGATCTGTTGTTCTCGCGCACCTTTCACGTATTCCCTCGGCTCAAGGTCGCGTTGGCCGAAGGCGGGACTGGCTGGCTGCCCTACATGCTTGAGCGCATCGATCAGGTGTGGGAAAAGCACCGCTGGTACGCCCACGTGGACACCGAGACGCGGCCCTCGACGCTGTTCGCCAAGAATGTGTGGGGGTGTTTCATCGTCGACCAGGCCGGGATCGACTTCCGGCACCGGATCGGGGTGGGCCGGTTGACCTGGGAATGCGACTATCCGCATTCGGATTCCCAATGGCCGCACTCCCGCAAAGGCATGGCCGAGATGCTGTCCAAGGTCCCTGACGACGAAGCCCACCGCATCGCCGAGCTCAATGCCTGCGAGCTCCTCGGATGGCGACCCTGGGCGTCTTAACCCGGGCTAGCTCCAAACCGATCCGGGTTGTTCAGTGGGGTACCGGTAACACCGGTACGATTGCAGTGCAGGCAATTTCGGAATCTACTGGCCTTGACCTTGTCGGCGTGTGGGCGCATAACCCCGATTCGTGTGGACAAGATGCCGGGCGGCTGGCGGGAATGGATCGTGCAACCGGCGTGGCCGTCACCAACGACCATGGATCGCTGGTCGCGTCCGCGCCGGATTGCGTCAGTTACATGTCCACCGACCGGGGCCGCCACGACGAGGTCATCGATGACTTCTGCATGCTTCTCACGGCGGGCATCAATGTCGTCACCACGACCGACCCGCTGTTGGTGCACCCCGCCGGCGATGGGGAGCAGGTATACCGTCGTATCGAGTCCGCCTGTCTGACGGGCGGTTCGTCGTTTTTCTGCACCGGTGTCGAACCGGGCTTCATGGCCGACGCCCTAGTGCTGCACCTGACCAGCCTGTCGCGAGACATCACCCGAATTCATGTCCAAGAGGCGATGAACGTCGGAAGTTACCACGGCGGGCGGTGGCGTTCCGGACTCGGTAGCGACGTCACGACCGACGCGCAGCGATACGTGCCGGGCGCCGTCGCGCACAACTGGATGGGACCGATGACAATGCTCGCCGACGGTCTCGGCGTCACTCTGGACCGGGTCTACGAGAAGCGTGAAATCGCAGCCGCCGGTCGTGAATTCACCGTTCCAGCAGGCCGCTACGGTCCCAATCAAGCCGCGGCCCTGCATTTCGAGGTGATCGGCGAAGTAGAGGGCCGACCGATGTTCGTCATCGAGCACTGCTACCGCCTGCTCGATGACGTCGCCCCGGAATGGCCACAGCCCGTCGACCCCCGACGCCGCACCACCCGCATCCGCATCTCCGGCCGGCCCGACATCGACGTGGACGTCGCACTCGGCGGCCGCGACCTCGACGCCACGCAACAAGGCGTGCTGGCGACCGTGATGCGGGCGGTCAATGCCATCCCCGTCGTCTGCGCGGCGGACCCAGGCACCTACAGCCCGCTCGATCTGCCCTTGATCACAGGGCGAGGCACAATCCGAAACGCCAAAACGGAGGCTTGATGAGTGATCTGAAGATTGCCCTTTGCGGAGTGGGCGATGTCGGCCATTACGCCATCCGCGGCATCCTCAGCCGGCCCGACACGACCCTGTGCGGGGTGCAGACCTTCTCCCCGGATAAGGTGGGAAGGGACGCGGCGGAGTTGATCGGTTGGGAACCCTGCGGGACCGTGTTGACGACGTCACTGGATGAGGTGCTGGCACAACGGCCCGACGCGCTGGTCTACTGCGGCAAGAGCCGTAGTTACGAGCCGGTGTTGCCCTACCTGCGCGCAGGCATCGACGTTGCGTATCTGGGCATTCCCGAACTGCTCCATCCCCCGTCCTGCCCGCCCGACATCCGGGATCCGATCGAGGAGTCCGCGTTGGCCGGGGGCGCCTCGATCATGTACGGCGGCATCGACCCCGGCTTCTCCACGCAGTTGCTGCCGTTCGTGCTGTCCGCGGTGAGCGAGCGGATTGACCACCTGACCGTCTACGAGGTGCGCGATTACGACCCACTCCCGCTGTGGCGCCTCGACGATCTGGGTCTTGGTGTCATGGACACCTCCGCCAGCCGTTTTCACCGCGCCGGCGTGCTCGACCGTACGTGGGGGTCTTCGCTGCGTGGGCTGGCCGACGTATTCGGTTTCCCGAGCATCGATGTCGAGGAGTTTCGCGAAACATTCCGTTGCACTGACACTTTCGATGTTCCTGCCAAACGCGTCGAGGCCGGCGCGATCGCCGCGATCCGATTCGGCGTGACGGGCACCGTCGACGGAGTAGAGCGGTTCAGAATCGAACACGTCAATCGCCTTCGCCGCGACGTCGCCGAACACTGGCGTCATCAACAGGGCTACGGCGTCGAAATCCGTGGCATCCCAGACTATGACCTGCATTTGAGCCTGCGTGACCCGGCGGGCAAGCAGGACCGTCCCGCCTTGTTCGGCACCGCGATGTACAACATCAACATCCTGCCGGCGCTGATCGCCGCCGCGCCGGGGATTCGTACCCCGTTCGAGCTGGCGGTCACCGGATGTCACAACATCGGCGGTCGCCACCAAGACGACAACTGGACGATTTCCCCGCACCTGCACGCGCAGCAGGCGGGCGGCTGAATGTCCATCTCGCCTAAGAAGCAACGCCGCGGCCTGGCGGTGGCGGGGTTCACCATGGGCGTCGAATACGACGACGGCAAAATCGAAGTCGGCCAGCTGTGCCACGGTGGAGATGACTGGGGATCTGCCATCATGGCCAACCAGGACGGCCCGTCCAAGCTGACGCGCGCGGTCGCCGGTAAGCCCGCCTTCGGACAGGAAGAGCTTCCCACCCGGGTCGACTACGTCATCGACGGCGAAGGCTGGTTGTGGCAGGCGCATCCCGACGGCGTGATGCCGGGATATGCCGCCGACCCCCATTACCGCCCAGCCGACGGCTGGCGCACCCGGACCGCCGAAACGCGCTCTGTAGTTGCCTGTTTCGGTTGGATAGAAGCCTTTAACGACGGTCGCAGTTGAGCAGCGAAATGGCCCACACTGTTTCCGGGAACGATTGCTCGCTCAGCGGCCGTCGGGTCCTGGTGACCGGGGCGTCCGGAGGCATCGGAGCGGCGGTGGCCCGGCGCGTGGTCGCCGGCGGTGGTGCGGTCGCCATGCTGGCCCGCGGCGCTGACAAGCTCCAAGCACTGGCGTCCGAACTGGGTGAGCGCGCCGCCGCCATTCCGTGCGACGTCACCCAGCCGGCTCTGCTCCCTACCGCGATGGCGGCCGCGGCCGAAGCGATGGGTGGCATCGACGGGATCGTGGCGAACGCCGGGGCGGCGCACATGGGCCACATCGCCACAGGTGACCCGGACGTCTGGCGTGAATTCATTGAGTTGAACGTGATTGCGTGCCTTAGCACGGTCCGGTACGGCCTCGACCACATCGCCCGGGGTACCGCCGATATCGTGCTGATTGGCTCGACCGCCGCGCTGCGCCCATCGGAAGCGACCGGGATCTATTCGGCGTCCAAGACCGCCGTCGCCACGGTCGCGGAATCGCTGCGGCTGGAACTCGGTTCCCGCGGTATCCGCGTTTGCCTTATGGAACCGGGACGGGTCGACACCGAGATCGGGCAGAATGCCCGGCTGGAGCCCGGCGGTCGACATGGGACGCTGGGATCGGGCTTCACACCCCTTGATGCCGAAGAGGTTGCAGAAGTAGTGGCATTCGTGCTGACTAGACCGGCCAATCTTGCTTTGAACACGGTGGTCTTGCGTCCCGTCGGTCAAGAGTTCCCCTGAGGCTCGCTCCTAAACTGAGATTGCCTGCGAAACAAGGAGATTGGTAATGCCGGACGCCAACGCGCCATTGCCGGCGCTGGACCCGTGCAACACCCCGTTCTGGACCGGCGGTGAACGGGGAGAACTACTCATCAGCCGATGTGGCTCTTGTCGGCGCTGGTTGCACCCGCCGGTGCCGGTGTGCCGGTTCTGTCTCAGCACCGATATGACCCCGGAACCGTCGTCGGGTCGGGGAAAAGTCTTGACCTACACGATCAACCGTCACCAGTGGCTGCCGTCGTTGCCGCCACCGTATGTCATCGCGGTCATCGGGCTGGACGACGACCTGGAGCTGCGCCTGACGTCGCGTCTAGTTGACGTTGAGGCCGACAGGGTGACGATCGGGATGCGGGTCGCTGTCCACTTCGAGCAAGTGGAAGACGTTTGGCTGCCGCTGTTCTCCCCAGAGGGAGGCCAGCGATGAGCGACGGCGGCACGGGAGCGGTGATCAGTGGGATCGGGCAATCCGACGTCGGCCGACGGCTGGGCCGTTCCGGGTTGTCCCTGACGATGGAGGCAGCACTCAACGCGCTCGCCGATTCCGGCCTTGACCGGTCCGACCTCGACGGGTTATCGACGTGGCCGGGCGGGTCGGGGCCGGCGCCGGGCTTCACCGGAGCCGGCGTGTGGGACGTTAAGGACGCGCTCGGCCTCAACCTCGAGTGGTTCTCCGGGGGCAGCGAAACCCCCGGCCAACTCGGCGCAATCATCAACGCCGTCGCGGCCGTTCGGGCTGGGCTGGCCACCCACGTGCTGTGCTTTCGTACGGTCTGGGAGAGCACTGCGCAGACGGCGGGACGGCGCGCATCGGTAATCGGCTCCGGCGGCGGACGTGTCGAGGGGTCGCATCAGTGGATGGTGCCGTTCGGCGCCGTCTCGGCCGCCAACTGGGCTGGTCTGCTGGCCACCCGCCATTTTCACGAGTTCGGTACGACCCGTGAGCAGATCGCCGGTCTGGCCACCACCCTGAGAGCGAACGCGGCTCTGAATCCCAAAGCGGTGCTGACGGATCCGATGAGCGTCGAAGATTACTTGAACGCCCGTATGATCTCCGAACCGCTGTGCCTATTCGACTGCGACATCCCGGTCGACGGCTCCACCGCGGTGATCGTGTCCGCCTCCGAAGCCGCGAAGGATTTCGCGGCGCACCCCGTTCGCATCGAGGCGATGGGTTCCGCCTTGTACGGTCGCCCCTATTGGGATCAATACTCGGACCTGACCTCAATGGCCGCGCACGACGCTGCGGAAGCCCTGTGGCGCAATACGACACTGACGGCCAACGACATCGACATCGCCCAGTTGTACGACGGCTTTTCGATCTTGACGCTGATCTGGCTCGAAGCATTGGGGCTGTGCGGCAAAGGGGAGGCAGGGCCGTTTGTGGATGGCGGCAGCAGGATCGCTCGCATGGGTGAACTGCCGCTCAATACAGGGGGAGGTCAGCTGTCGGCGGGACGGCTGCATGGCTTCGGCCACCTGCATGAGGCGTGCGCCCAACTGCGCGGGGTAGCAGGGGACCGCCAGGTCCCCGGTGACCCCGAGGTCGCGGTTGTGGCGGCGGGCGGCGGGTATCTGGGCGGTGCACTGCTGCTCACCCGGAGTCGGTAAATGAAACATGATCACGAAAGGGAAGACGTGCGATGAAAGTCAGTGTCGACAACTCGCGCTGCGAGGCACACGGAATGTGCGAAGCGACGGCGCCCGAGTTCTTCACGCTGGATGACGAGGGTTACAGCTCGATCGGCAAAGACAAGCCCGTACCTCCCGGGCAGGAGGACCGAGTCCGCGTGGGCGTGGAGTCTTGCCCGGTCGCGGCGCTGTCGATCAACGACGACTGACCGGTTGGGCGGCGAGTCTTCGTTGTGGCCCGGCCTTGTCACCGTCCGATAGCTAAGCTAAGCTATGCAACTATCGGACGGAATGCGTCGGTAATCGAATATCTAGTGAATCGAGTGTTTGTTGAAGACCGCGATCTGCGAGATGCTCGGAATCGAATTCCCCCTGTTGGCGTTCAGCCATTGCCGCGACGTCGTCGCAGCGGTGACCAACGCCGGCGGATTCGGCGTGCTCGGAGCGTCCTCGCACAGCCCCGAAGGCCTTGAACACGAACTGGCCTGGATCGACGATCATGTCAACGGCAAGCCCTACGGTGTCGACATCGTGTGTCCGGAGAAGTTCGAGGGCAAGGGGATGGACCTGACGCCGGAACAAATCATCGCGATGGTTCCCGACGAGCACCGCGATTACGTCGCCAAGTTGCTCTCAGAGCATGGGCTGAGCCTCGATGAGATCGGGGACGAGCCGTTTCGGATGTCTGCATCGCTGTCCGACACCATCGGTGAGGAGTTGCTCGATGTGTCCTTTCGCCATCCGATCAAGCTGATCGCCAACGCATTGGGTGTACCGCCGCAGTTTATGGTCGACCGCGCCAAGGCAGAAGGTGTGCCGGTCGCGGCATTGGTGGGTGCACGGGAGCACGCCATCAAGCAGGTGCACGCCGGCGTGGATGTGTTGGTGGTTCAGGGAACCGAAGCCGGGGGCCACTGCGGGGAGGTGACCACCATGGTTCTTGTGCCCGAGGTGATCGATGCCATCCGGCCGATACGGGATGTACCCGTCCTCGCGGCGGGAGGCATCGTCACGGGACGCCAAGTGGCCGCCTCCATCGCCTTGGGCGCGGCTGGGGCGTGGACCGGTTCAGTGTGGCTGACCACCGAGGAGGCCGAAACGGCGCCTTACACGGTGCAAAAGATGCTCGCCGCATCGTCCCGCGACACGGTCCGGTCGAAAGGCCGCACGGGAAAGCCGTCACGGCAACTGAAGTCGGCCTGGACAGATGCCTGGACGGCCCAGGCGAACGGGCCTGGCGCACTGCCGATGCCGTTGCAGTCGATCGTGTCCGAGAACGTGCTGCGCAGGCTCGACGTCCTCGCCGAGAACGGCAATAAGGGGGCGCAGGAGTTGGCGACCTACTGGGTGGGCCAAGGCGTGGGATTGATGAACAAGATAAAGCCGGCCCGCGAAGTCGTGCGGGAAATGATCGAGGACTACCTCGATGCGGTGGAGCGCGTCGCGAACTCACTGGAGGACTGACATGCCGAATACCATCGACACGACTATCGATGCGCGCACCCCGATCGTGGTCGGCGTGGGACAAGCCGCCGAGCGCGTCGAGGACGCCCACTACCAAGGCCTGTCGCCCATCGATCTCGCGGTCGCCGCCGCCCGTTCGGCGGTCGACGACACCGGCGCGGACACCCAGACGGTGATCGCGGCGATCGACACCATCGCGTGCACCCGCCAGTTCGAGGATTCGACCCCAGGTGCCCGGGCCCCTCTGGGAAAGTCCGCGAAATACCCCGTCTCAGTGGGCAATCGACTGGGGGCTGCGCCCAGGCGGGCGGTGCTCGAGATCGCCGGCGGACAGTCACCGCAACATCTCGTGACGGAATTCAGTCGCGAGATTCTCGCCGGCAACGCCGACATTGTGCTCCTGGCCGGTGCGGAGGCGATGTCGACGATCCGCCATCTCACGAAAGCGGAGACCAAGCCCGACTTTTCCGACGACCCAGCGGATCCCGAAGGCATCTACGAGGACCGCGGCTTCGGCCTGTCCGGCTTGATCACTAGGGAACAGGCGGCCCACGGACTGACCAACGCGCCATCCCAGTACGCGTTGCTCGAGAACGCCCGTCGGGCGGCGCGGGGCGAAAGTCGAGAAAAGTACTCCGCCGCCATGGGTGCACTGTTCGCCCCGTTCACGAAAGTCGCTGCCGCCAACCCGCTCTCAGCGGCCCCCGAGGAGCGCAGTGCCGAGGAGCTGGCCACGGTCACCGAGCGCAACCGGATGATCGCCGACCCCTATCCGCGCTTCCTCGTCGCCCGAGACCAGGTGAACCAAGGCGCCGCGGTGTTGATGACGTCGGTGGAGGCGGCGCGGCGGCTGGGTGTCGACGAGAGCAAGTGGGTATTTCTGCATGGCCAAGCCGATCTGCGGGAACGAAATCTTCTTGAGCGCAGCAACTTAGGTGAGGGTCCCGCTGCGGTGACCGCGGTCAAGCACGCGCTCCAGCTTGCCGGCTTGAGCCTCGATGACATCGACTTCTTCGACTTCTACTCCTGCTTCCCGATCGTGGTTTCGAACATCACTGACGCCCTGGGACTTTCGCCCGATGACCCGCGCGGCCTCACCCTCACCGGCGGGCTGCCCTTCTTCGGCGGCGCGGGCAATAACTACTCGATGCACGCGATCGCCGAAGCGGTCGAGCGGGTGCGCGCCAAGCCCGGCAGTTACGCATTGGTGTCGGCTAACGGCGGAATCTGCACCAAGACGTCGGTGGGCATCTACGGCACGACGCCCACGCAGCTGAAGTCCGACAACAGCGACAAGCTGCAGCTCGAAATCAACGCAGTCGATAGCCCACCTCACGTCGCCCATCCCAACGGCTGGGCGGTCATCGAAACCTACACCGTGGCGCACGGCCGCGGCGGGAAGAAGACCGGCATCGTGATCGGGCGCCTCGAAGACGGCGGCGGACGGTTCCTGTCCCAGGTCGCCCCCGGCGACGACGAGTTGATGGCACTGCTCGAGAACGCCGAACAGCCCATCGGTGAACGCGTGTACGTCACCGCCTTCGGGTATGGCAACCGGGTCACCCGTTCGGATGAGGTCGCCGCCGCTTTGTTACCCAGGTATGCACCGGAGCTCCGCGACGACTACGAGCACATCAAAATCCATCGTGACGGGCACTTGCTCGAGATCACCATCAACCGGCCCGACGTGCGTAACTGCCTGCACCCACCGGCCCACGAGGAACTCGACGGCGTGTTCGACGCGTTCTTCGCCGACCGTGAGCTGTGGGTCGCGATCATCACCGGGGAGGGAACCAAGGCGTTCTGCGCCGGCAATGACCTGGTGTACAGCGCTAGCGGTAAGCCGATGCACGTGCCGCTGAACGGGTTTGCTGGTCTGACCGGCCGGCGAAACCTGCACAAGCCCGTGATCGCCGCGGTCAATGGGTTCGCCATTGGTGGTGGTTTCGAGATCGCTTTGGCCTGCCATCTCGTGGTGGCCGATGAGTCGGCGAAGTTCGCGCTAAGCGAGGTCAAGGTGGGTCTGATTGCCGGCGCCGGGGGGCTGATCCGGTTGCCGCGATCGATTCCGTCGAAGGTCGCGAACGAGATGATCCTGACGGGCCGCCGCATAGGAGCGGAAGAGGCCCGCGCGCTCGGTGTGGTCAACCGGGTGGCTCCGGAGGGTCAGGCGCTGGTCGTTGCGCGCGAGTTGGCGGCGGAGATTCTTGATGCGTCCCCGACATCGGTGCGGCTGTCGCTCAAGTTAATGGAACAGACGCATGGCATTGCCGACACGGTTGATGCGGTAACCGCCCCCAACGATGTCGTCGACGAGCTCATGACCAGTGCGGACGCGATTGAGGGCATGACAGCCTTCGCGCTGAAACGCCCACCAAAATGGAAGAACCAGTGAACGACGAAGCCGACTCGGAACTCGCCGCCTTCGACGATTCCGTCGCGGGAGTGATCGAGAAGCTCTGGGGCGACGCCACGGCCGCCGAGACCGGCGATGTGGGCAAGCTCTGGGCGGCCGCGGCAGAACAGGGCTGGTTCGAACTCGGCGACGCAGGCGCGCTCGACCTCGCCGTCGCCGCGACGCGGCGGCTGGGCCGCGCGGCCTGTCCGCTCCCACTGCTCGACGGTTATGCCGCAACGGAGCTGTTCGACGAGCCCGGCATCGCGAGTGGTGAAGTGCGCCTGGTGCTTACCGGCGACCCGACCGGCCCGGTCGACGCGGGGGGCGCCGCCACGCACGTGCTCGTCATCCCCGCGGAGGGCGGCGCCGCGCGACTGCACGCCATCGCCGAGCAGACAACGCTGCCGGGTCTTGCCATCCCCGCGTGGAGTCGCGTCAGCCTCGGTGAGACGGTGGCCGAGCGCGAAATCGACCGCGCCCAGGCCGACCGGGCACTGGTGTTGGGCCGGCTGGGCAAGGCCGTACGGGCCCTGGCCGCCGCTGAATGCGCCCACGAGATGGCGATCGAGCATGCCAAGACACGCAAGCAGTTCGGCAAGGTGATCGGCAGCTTCGGTGCCGTCCAACAACGCACCGCCCAATGCCAGATCGAGATCCGATCGGCTAATTTGCTTCTCGCCGAGGCTGTCTCGGTTCTCCAGCAGGGCCGTGACAATGCACTGCTGACGGCTGAGATCGCCATCGCCCATATCGCGGCGATCGCCCCGGAAGTGCAGCTCGGTGCCCACCACACGCTGGCCGCCATCGGTTACTTCAACGAACACCCCGGCCCCTGGTTGTTCCGCCGAGTCCACAGCGACATCACCTTGCTCTCCACAGTCGAGCTTGCTCAGGGATCGGTCGGCGATGTGCTCGTCGAGACCGGCGCTCTCCTGCCCGCGGCGGATCTGGGGGAGACCGGCGAAGCTTTCCGCGCCAAGTACCTCCAGTTCATTGCCGAACATGGCGGACGAGACAACGCCCCGACGCCGATGAACGTCGACGACGAAATCATCCGCGCCATCGCGGAGGAAGGCTGGCTCGGCTTCGGCTGGCCTCCCGAGCACGGCGGTCGCAACGCGTCGCTGGCCGAGCAGGTGGCTCTGAACGAGGAGACCACCTACAACCGCGTCGGGGCCACGAAGGCCCTGGGGTCGGTGATGCTGCTGGGTTCGTCGATCCTGCGGCACGGCAGCGAGGAACAGAAGCAGAAGTTCCTGCCGATCATCCGTGCCGGTGAGATGAATTTCTGCCTGGGCTATTCGGAGCCGGAGGCCGGGTCCGATCTGGCGTCGTTGCGTACCCGGGCGGTCCGCGACGGGGACGAGTGGGTGATCAACGGCCAGAAGTTATGGACGACGGGCGCGCACGTTTCGGACTGGGTGTGGCTGGCCGCACGGACCGATCCCGACGCCATGCCCCGGCACGCGGGCATTACGGTGTTCCTGTTTCGCGTCGACACGCCCGGTGTGACGATCCAGCAGCACACCGCCCTGTCCGGCGAGGTGTCGTGCACCGTCTTCTACGACAATGTCCGTATCCCCGACTCCGCCCGCGTGGGTGAAATCAACGGCGGATGGGCAGTTATCGTCGATGCCCTTGCGGGCGAACGCATCACGATGGGGAACATCGCGGCCGCTCTGCACCGGCAACTCGATGACCTGCTCGACTGCGTCCGCCCCGACCCTGAGCGCTTAGCGGGTGTGCGCGGCTCGGCCAAACGCGCACTGATCACCGACCTCGCCGTGCGTGTCCAAGCCAGCCGCGCACTGGTCACTGCGGCCGTGCAGGCCAGCTCGACCGATATCGGTGCGATGTTCGACGCCGCCATGGCCGGCGTGATGGGAGGCGACCTCGCCGAAGACTTCGGTGAGGCGACTCTGGCGATCTTCGGGCCTGCCGCCGCATTGAGCGGCGGCTCAAGTGAAAACGAGATTCCCGGCGGCGGAGCCTTCGAATACGGGCTGCGCCAATCGATCATGTACGTGGTCGGCGGCGGCACCAACGATGTCCAACGTGGGTTGATAGCCCGTGGCTTGGGACTGCCCCGCTAGCCGACTGACTGAAAGGACGGCGAAGATGCCCGACACTACACTTCCCCTCGGCGGCCTACGGGTCATCGACTTCACGGACGGCACAGCCGGTTTCGCGGGCCGATTCCTGGCCGACCTCGGTGCTGATGTGGTGTTGGTAGAGCCCCAGGAGGGGGCTGCATCACGGCGGGCCCAGCCGCAATACGACGGCCATGGTTTGCGGTTTGCGACGGCGCATGCCAACAAGCGCGGCGTCGTCATCAACGTAAACACCGCCGAGGGTCGTCAACAATTGCTCGAATTGACGGACGGTGCAGACATCTTCCTGGAGTCCCACCCCGCCGGGCACCTCACCGAACTGGGCGTTGGTCACAAAGCAATGCGCGAACGCAACCCACGGCTGGTCGTCGCATCGGTAACCGATTTCGGGCAGACCGGCCCGTATCGCGACTATAAGGCCGGCGAGGCGGTGTTCACCGCCATGTCGTCGCTGCTCACCCGCTCCGGGGCACCCGGTCGCGAACCACTGCTGCCCCCCGGCGAACTGGCCACCCAGACGGCCGCCGTCGACGTCGCCTACGCCGCGCTGCTGGCCTACTTCAAAGCCCAGCGCAGTGGCAGCGGGGATTACCTGGACTGTTCGTTGTTCGACCTCGTGGCCCAGGATCTCGACCCCGGATTCGGGATGGCCGGAACCGCGACCATGGGCCAACCGCTGTACACCGCGGCGCCCGGGCGACCGGATGTGCGCATGATGTATCCGATCGTGCCGTGCGCCGACGGGCACGTCCGGATGTTCATCGCCTCCGCCAAGCAGTGGCGGGCGTTGTTCAGCTGGATGGGCGAACCCGAGGAGCTCGCCGACCCCGCGTTGGAGCACCTCTTCGGCCGCTTCATGAACTGGGGAAAGATCCGGCCCGTGATCATCGACTTCTTCGCCGACAAGAATCGCGACGAAATCGTCTCGCACGGCTCCCATCTGGGTATCGCAGTAGCGCCGCTGAACACCGCCCACGAGATCCTGACCAGCGATCACGTCCGCGAGCGCAAAGCCTTTGTCGAAGACGAGATCGCACCCGGCGTGCGCGCCGCCATACCGAACGGCTACCTCGAATTCGACGGCGAGAGAGCCGGATTCCGGCACCGCGCACCGGAGCTCGGCGAGCACACAGACGAAGTGTTGGCCGACGCTTCCCGAGCGGAGGCGGTTGGGAGCGCGGAGGTGGACGCCCGGCCATTGGCCGGCGTGCGTGTGCTCGATCTCGGCGTCATCGTGGTCGGCGCGGAAACTGGGCGCCAGCTTGCCGATCAGGGCGCCGAGGTCATCAAGGTGGAGAACCGCGCCTTTCTCGATGGTGCGCGCCAAACGGATTCTCCTGGGAAAGTCGGGTACTCGTTCGCGCTGGGCAACCGCAACAAGCGCAGCCTGGGACTGAACCTGCGTAGCGATGCCGGCAAGGAGTTGTTCGGCAGGTTGGTCGCCGTCTCCGATGTGGTGCTGACGAACTTCAAACCTGGGACGCTCGACTCGCTCGGGTTGGGTTACGACAAGCTCAAGGCCATCAACCCGCGCATCATCGTGGTCGAAAGCAGCGCTTTGGGCAGCACCGGATCGTGGTCGCGGCGAATGGGTTACGGCCCTTTGGTCCGTGCGACCGTCGGGCTGACCACGTTGTGGCGGCACCCCGACGCGCCCGAGGGATTCGGCGACGACCAGACGGTCTATCCCGATCATGCCGCGGCGCGCGTGGGTGCAGCCGGGGTCGTGGCCGCGTTGATCGAACGCGAACGGACTGGGGTCGGCCAGTGGATCGGTGTGGCCCAGATGGAGACCGTGTTCTGTCAGCTGGCCACTCAATATGTTCGTGAATCGCTCGACCCCGGAACCATGGTCGCGAAGGGCAACAGCGGCGAATTCGACGCTCCAGCAGGCGTTTACACGTGCGCCGGAGAGGACGCCTATTGCGCGGTGACCGTCCAGGGCGATGACGACTGGGTCAACCTGGCCAAGGTCATCGGCCGGCCCGAGCTCGCGGACAAGCCCGAGTACGCGACGGCCGCGGATCGCGTCGCGCGTCGCGCCGAACTCGACGCCCTGTTACAGGAGTGGATCGCGCCGCTGGCACCGCGCGAAGTGCAGGAGCGCCTACAGGCCGCGGGAGTGGCCGCCGGTGCCGCGGTGCACGTCAAGGATCTGCTCACCGAGCCGCACCTGGCGGCGCGCCACCAGCTGGGCGAGTTGTCGCAGCCCGGCCACGAAGAGCCCCTGGAGGCCTTCATGGGTCCGGCGCTGTTCGAAAACATCCCCGAACCCGTGCTGCGGGCCGCGCCCGCGATGGCGGCGGATACCCGCGATATCTGCAGCAGACTGCTCGAGATGCCTGACGCCGAGTTCGAGGAACTCGTCGCCGCGGGCGTTCTCGAACTTCCGCACGCGGCGGACGGATAGCTCAACCCCGGTCCGGCTACTAGGGTTACTAGGTAAGCTAAGTTAGGTGGACGCGGCGATTCGACGGGAGAGTCATGGCAAAAACCAGCAAGGCGGTCATCATCGCGGCCGCGCGCACGGCGATCGGGACCTCGCGCCGGGGCAGCCTGGCCAACACGCAGGCTATCGAACTGGCCAAGCCGGTCGTGGCCGCCGTAGTCGACCGGTCCGGGCTGGCCCCGATCGATTTCGATGATCTGGTGCTGGCAGAGAGCCTGCAGGGCGGCGGCGACTCCGCTCGCTACATCACCGTGGATTTGGGGCTCACTGACATCCCCGGCATGGCGGTCAACCGGCAATGCGCGTCAAGCCTGACCGCCCTAGCGGTCGGCGCCGGGCAGATCGCTTCCGGGATGAGCCGGGCGATCCTCGCGGGCGGGATGGAATCTTGTTCGACCTCGCCGCTCTTCCGCAAGCGCAAACCGTTCACCGCCGGCAAGTCGGCCGAAGATTACGACGACTGGACGCCGCTGTCGCATCCCCCCACCCCAGATGCTCCCGCGCTGGACATGTCGATCACTGTGGCACACAACTGCGCCGTGCAGTACGGCATCACCCGCGCAGATCAGGACGCGTGGGCGTTGCGCAGCCACCAACGCGCTGTCAAGGCGATCGATTCCGGTTCCTTCGTCGACGAGATCGTCCCGATCGAGGTTCCACGGGCCGATGGGTCGACCCTCACCTTCACCGAGGACGAGCACCCGCGGCGGGGCAGTTCGACGGAGTCCCTGGCGGGGCTGAAAGTGTTGCATCCCGAGATCGAGGGCTTCACGGTAACCGCCGGAAACTCTTCCGGAATCAACGATGCTGCCGCGCTGGTGGTGCTGGCCGCGACTGGTACCCAGCGGGAAGCCCTCGCCAATGTGTTGTCGTGGGCTCAGGTCGGTGTCGCCCCCAATCGCACGGGCAGCGGGCCGATCACCGCTATTCCGAAGGCCCTCGATTTGGCCGGCCGCAAGCTGGAGGACGTTGCGCTGTTTGAGATCAACGAGGCATTCGCCGCGCAGGCGGTCGCGTGCTCGCGGGAACTCGGACTGGACGAGGAGATCGTCAACGTGTACGGCTCGGGCATCAGCCTGGGTCACCCGATCGCCGCGACGGGGGCCAGGATGGTGACCTCCGCGATTTATGAGCTGCGCCGTCGTGGCGGCGGCATCGGCGTACTGTCGATGTGCGCCGGTGGCGGCATGGGCGCGGCGATGGTCATCAAGGTGGCCTGACGGCCGCCTTCGTCAGTGGGTGCTCGCCAGATTCAGCGTGACCACACCGGCGATAATCAGCCCGATGCCCACGGCTTTCGCCAAAGACATCGGCGAGTCGAGAAACACGACAGCGATGAGAACGATGGCCGCCGTGCCGATTGCCGACCACAACGCATAGCCGACGTCTGTCTGCATACCGCGCGAAATGGACGGTGCCAGCAGCGCAAAAGAGACGGAATAGCCGACAAGGCACACCGCGGTCGGCACCAGTCGAGTGAAACCTTAGGTGCTCTTGAGCAGACTGGTCGCTGTCGGTTCCGCGCAAATGGCGCCAAAGAGGAACAGATAGCTCACAAGCTTCAGCGGGTGCGCGGCGCACGCTTGTTGGTCCGCGAATCGTGCTCGGCACCCTCGTTGCCGAGATGGGTATAGGACAGTCCGTGTCGTTGCGCGACGCTCGGCGGCAGATCGCGGGCCTCCCACAGCGCTCGCACCGTGCCCTGGATGGCCTTGGGTCGGCGCGCCGCGATCTCCGTCGCCAACTCTGCTGCGCGGGAACGCAGTTGATCGTCAGGGACAACTTCGGTAACCAACCCAAGACGCAATGCGGTCTGCGCGGAAATTCGTTCTTCGCTACCGAGCAATGCCCAGCGCATCACGTCTCCGTAGGGCACCCCGCGCGCCAGCATCCCCATCGGCTCGAGCGCGGACACGATGCCGGCGTTGGCGTGCGGGTCGAAGAACTCCGCCGACTCGGAGCAGATCGCGAAATCACACTCGTTGACGAAATACATCGCCCCGCCGGCGACCATGCCGTGCAGCGCCGCGATCACCGGCTTCCACACCCGGTTCGCCTTGGGGCCCAGCATTAAGCCCGGATCCTCCTGATTGAAGATCGGCTCGTGGTCCCACCACTTGCCCTCGGCGACGTCGATTCCCGTGCAGAAGGCCCGGTCCCCGTTGGCCCGGACAATCGCCACCCGGATGTCCTCGTCCTCACGTGTCCGGCGCCAGGCGGCGGACACCTCGTTAGCCATGCGCGCATTGAAGGAATTCAGCTTCTCGGGCCGATTGAGCGTCAGTGTCGCGACGTGGCCGCTCACACCGAATTCGATGGTCTCAAAGCCCGTCGCGTCTGCCACGTCGCTCCTCACGTCCTCGGGGCGGGCCCGCCACCGCCCCCGTATTCTGGCTCGCCAGTTCCGGAATGACGGGCGCTAGTGTGCGTGCCCGGCCTGTGCCTCGCTTTCGCGGGTAAGCCCGGCGGCGAGGATGAGTTCCTCATGTAATTCGAACCATACGGTGTGATACGAATCGATGATCGGACGCGTCAGCCACGTCGTATCGCCCGATTGAACTCTTGCCAGCGCAGCCGTCAACTTGTTCGAATAGGCCGCCAGGCGGGGAATTTGGCCCGCGACGGCTGCGGCAATGGGTTTCACTCGCTCGTGTACGTCAACGAGTCGGGCCAGTACCTCCGAGTCGTACTCTTGGTCGTCGTGCGGGTTCGGCTCGCCGTTTCTGAGCTGCCAATCCGACACCAACTCCTTGAAATCGGCGTTGACGCTGCGAAATTTGTCGTAGGCGGTGCCGATCGCAGCCTGATCGGCGTTCTCCCGTTCGGCCGCCAGCAACTCGTTGAGCCGGAAGCGGCCGTCTGGGGAGAGCCGGACGGTCTTGCCCTCGATGAGCAGCCCCGCATCGATTGCCGCTCTGACCGCTTCGGCCACCGCGGTTGGGTCTTCGCCGACGGTCGCCGCGATATCCGCTGCCCCTATTCGGCCTTTGAGGCGCACCGCTTGCAGCACCTGTAGCTCGATCATCACCGAATCCTTCCGGCTATCCACGGAGTCGAAATGGCTGCATCGTCACTTGTCGGGCGACGATTCCCTGGTGAGTCCGAATATATATCATTCAGATTTATAGCTTGGCTCAACGTAGTCGCTTCGACCCTGGACCGGGTCCGCGACATCAAGGAACGACACGGCAGATGGCCACCAGAGCCGCCGTCGTAACGGGTGCTGCCAGCGGAATGGGGCAAGCTGACGACTGCGCGGCTCAGGGAAGCGGGATGGACGCTCGCCGCCGTCGATCCCGCCGGGTCGAAATTGGACGCTGTCGCGGCCGAGACCGGTGCCGCGCCGCATCCGTGCGACGTGTCCGACGACTACCAGTCACCGCGACGGCGCATGCGATATTGGATCGGTTCGGCAGAATCGACCGACTAATGAACGCCGCCGGCATCGCGCTCTCGGGCGGCGTAGAAGATCTGCCCAGCGACTTCCGCAAGGCTGAAGAACCTTTCGCCGGTCGCGGTGCTAGAGCAGGTGATCGATGCCGTCGAGGCATCGCTGACCCGGCGGCGCGCCGGCTCTCGCCGCGCCTACTCGCCGGCGTCATCCAGCGGCTGTCCGCCACCACCTGAGCGCCGGGTTGCGCACACCGCCATAAAACATACGGGACAATCTGGTCCTAGCTATATAACTTAGTAAGTTATTAGGGGTAGACCGACGAGTTACCGTGCGCTCAGGAAGCGGGGTGGTCCCATGCAAGTGCGTCTGGCGAAGATGGGCTCCGCCGGCCACGCGCAGGTCCGCAGCGCCGCAAAAGGGCGGCATCGACTGCCACCCGATTTCGGCGTAGGGGCCGGGTCAAGCTCGTCAACCAGTGGGTCCAGCACCGCGGACGTCGGCGACGGCTTTGACGAGGAGCTGAGCCCAACTCCGCATGACGTTCCGGACGAAACCGACGAGCCGCAGCATGAGAAGGCTCCGATCCCGCGGACTCGCGCCGTGGGCGGTCGCTGGCCGCGCGTCATCGCCTTCGGCCTTCTGCCGGCGCTCACGGTCGTGCTGGGAGGCGGCGCCGGGTACTTGACATGGGAGGTGATTTCCGCGCGTTTCGTGCAGGTGGCACGCGTCGAATCGGTCCGTGCTGCCACTGACGGCGCCGTGGCGCTGCTGACTTACGGGCCCGACACAGTGGGCAAGGATGTCGGTGCCGCCCGGGAGCGGCTTACCGGCAAATTCAAAGACTTCTACACCCTGTTCACGCGTCAGAACGTGATCCCGAACGCACGCGAAAAGCACGTCTCATCAGTGGTCACAGTGCCGGCCGCCGCAATCGTGCGGGTAACCACCGACCATGCCGTGGTGATGGTCTTCGTCAATCAGACCTTTCTGAGTGAACGCGACCCACCGACGAGCACCGCGTCAGACGTCCGAGTAACCCTTGAGAAAGTAGGCCGGCGCTGGCTCATCTCGGAATTCACTCCGGCCTGACGAGGGACTGACAGCAACCGACAAGGGGACTCAATGAAAATCGTTGAGAAGGCGGCGGTAGCTGGGGTGGCGGCGGTTGGCGCAGCCGTGGCGGCATTTTGCTGTGCTCCTCAGGCCGGCGCCGACCGGGGCAACGATCCCTGCGAACTCGCCATACCGTTGTTATGCAAATTCATGCCTGTCGCGCCGGACCTCGACCACGATATAGATCTGACACAAAACTCAGCGACGATCAACGGCACTCCGGTGCCCCGGCTTCCCGCCTCGAATCCGACTACCGCGGAAGCGGCGCCGCCGGTGCCCTGAGCGTGTGGCTCTGCGAATCGGCCCGGCACTCGTGGACCCTCGGCCGCGGCGGTGTGCTTTTCAGCATGATATCTCGACCTAGTTAACACAGTTATATTACTCGCGCGTCGCGACGTGAGGGATCGATCGGTTGAGTAGTTGGCTCTTGCTCGAGACGGCCGCCACCGAAACGCCGGAGCATCTGGCGGTGGCCGATGGCGACATACGCTGGACCGTATCGGATCTGAGTCGCCTGGCCGATGGGGAGCCGGGCTGGTCGCGGCGACCGGCGCGCGTC